>QMCD01000013.1_pt1 | contig 244199 bp, 221 predicted proteins | sample 1821841 | NCBI WGS metagenome assembly QMCD01 (sample SAMN01991225, study PRJNA193472) | Termite gut metagenome, whole genome shotgun sequencing project. | isolation source: worker | host: Macrotermes natalensis
TAGAACGCCTTTCGCCGGATATCCTTATCACCGATATTCGTATGCCCGGCTGCGACGGTCTTGAGCTTATTGAGAGGGCAAGGGCTATTTTTCCCCGGCTGGAAATCCTCCTAATCAGCGGCTACCCTGAGTTTGAATACGCTCAGACGGCTATACGTTTTGACGTGGGAGGATACATACTCAAGCCAATCAATAAGGAGGCTATTACCGCCGCGCTGACAAAGCTGGCTTTGCGCTGCAAAGAGCGCTCATACGCTTCTGCCATGGCCGAACGTTTCAACAAAAGGAGCGGCGAGCTTTTGCGCGGCCAGCTCATTGAGGCTTTGCTCAGGGGGAAGGGCGGGGATTTAACGAGGGAAGAGCTTTTAAACACTTACGGCTTTTCGGCCGGGGGAGAGGCCTTTCAAATCTTTATTATAAAGCTGGATTGCTCCCCCGATATATACCACAGCTCCGTTATAGACGTTATCCGCAAGAAAACCGAGGAAATTATTGAGCCGGCGTTGGAGGCCCTTTGCGAGGGACATCTGTTTGTTTTCCTCGACTGCAGCGGCTATGGCGTACTGAGCGTAAATTTGAAAAACCAAGCGTCAGTCCGCCATGTGCTGAGGGAATCCCTGAGCCGTTTGGAGGCGCATCTGTTCAATACGGCGTCTTTTGCCATAGGCTTGGGAGTAAGCGTAGAGCAGCCCGGGCAGCTGGAGCTTTCTCTGCGTGATGCCCAGCTGGCTGTTGATGAGCGGTTGGTTGAGGGAGCAGGGCGGCTTCTGGAAACGGGAAGGCGGGAGCTGCCGGCAGTGTCCGGATCGAAGCCGGCGCAGCAGGCAAGATCTATAAGCTAGAAGCCAAAGCCGGACAGGCCGTGAAGGCCGGCGATACGGTCGTCATCCTGGAAGCCATGAAGATGGAGATTCCTGTTGTTGCACCTCAAGACGGAACCGTAGCCAGCATTGACGTATCGGTAGGCGATCCGGTAGAAGCCGGCGCATTACTGGCGACCATGAACTAGAAACGGATCTGATGATTCAGAGATCACCATGGATCATATTGAAATTTTTAGATCATATTGAAATTCTTACTTGATGCAAATACAACAGGAGGTAAATCAAAATGGAATATATTTCAAGTACACTAAGCAATCTCCTGCAGCAGAGCGCGTTCTTTACCCTCACTTGGGGCAATTATCTGATGATCGTGATAGCTTGTGTATTTCTCTATCTGGCGATAGCGAAAGGATTTGAGCCATTGCTTTTGACTCCTATCGCATTCGGCATGCTGCTGGTCAACATCTATCCCGATATCATGCTAAGACCAGAAGAAGCGGCTAACGGTGTCGGCGGCTTGCTTTATTACTTTTACTTATTAGATGAATGGGCGATTCTGCCGTCCTTGATTTTCATGGGCGTCGGTGCCATGACCGATTTCGGGCCCCTGATAGCCAATCCCCGTAGCTTTTTACTGGGAGCCGCCGCCCAGTTCGGTATTTTTGCGGCTTATTTCGGTGCCATCTTGCTGGACTTTAATGACAGGGCAGCCGCCGCAATTTCCATTATCGGCGGAGCCGACGGACCGACTTCCATCTTTCTGGCCTCCAAGCTGGGTCAGACCGCTTTGCTCGGCCCGATTGCGGTAGCGGCATATTCCTATATGTCACTGGTTCCCATTATTCAGCCGCCGATCATGAAGCTGTTTACGACCAAAAGAGAAAAACTCATCAGGATGGAACAGTTACGTCCCGTATCCAAGCTTGAGCGCATCCTGTTCCCGATCATAGTAACCATCGTGGTATGCCTGATCCTGCCGACCACAGCCCCCCTGGTCGGGATGCTGATGCTGGGCAATCTGTTCCGTGAATCAGGCGTGGTCAGACAGCTTACCGACACCGCATCCAACGCCCTGATGTATATCGTGGTCATCCTGCTAGGTACTTCCGTAGGAGCCACCACCAGCGCGGAAGCCTTCTTGAACCTGGATACCTTAAAAATAGTCGGCCTGGGCCTGGTTGCCTTTGCCTTCGGAACATTGGCCGGTGTCTTGTTCGGCAAGTTGATGTGCTTACTAACCAACGGGAAAGTCAACCCTCTGATCGGCTCCGCTGGCGTATCGGCAGTCCCGATGGCCGCCCGGGTTTCTCAGAAGGTAGGAGCCCAATACGATCCCACCAACTTCCTGCTCATGCATGCCATGGGTCCTAACGTAGCAGGTGTTATTGGAACAGCAGTCGTAGCCGGAACCTTCATGGCCGTATTCGGGGTATTCTGATCATTGAATATGCACTGTAGCCGGAAGACGAAAAGCAAGATAAACAAAAGATTCTTAAAATAGATTCTTAAAAAAGATTCTTAAAATAAATGTTTGATTTATAATGAAACGCTTGTGAATAAGATAACTGAGTATTAGGATGGTTAAGTAAAATCACAGCAAAATCAAATAATTATATATCTATATATATCAAGGTAACAGCAATAGAAGATAATTAAGTCAGGAGGAATAGAAATGTCAGAACAGGTAAAAAAACCAATCGGAATCACGGAAACCATTCTTCGTGATGCGCATCAGTCCCTGATCGCCACCAGAATGCCCACCGATTACATGCTTCCGATCCTGGATAAGATGGACAAAGTCGGTTATCACTCCGTGGAATGCTGGGGCGGTGCCACCTTTGACGCTTCCTTGCGCTTCTTGAAAGAAGATCCGTGGGACAGGCTCAGAAAAATAAAAGCAGGACTGAAAAACACCAAATTACAGATGTTATTCCGTGGCCAGAACATCCTTGGCTACCGTCACTATGCCGATGACGTGGTAACCTATTTCGTACAGAAATCCATTGCCAACGGTATCGATATCATCCGTATTTTTGACTGCTTTAACGACCTTCGAAACCTTGAGTGTGCGGTAACAGCCGCCAATAAAGAAAAAGGCCATGCCCAGGTAGCTCTTTCCTACACCTTAGGCGATGCCTATACCATGGACTACTGGATGAAGATGTCCAAAGAAATCGAAGCCATGGGTGCCAACTCCATCTGCATCAAAGACATGGCCGGCCTGCTTCTTCCTTATAAGGCCACCGAACTGATCACCGCCATGAAGAGCGCGACCGATCTGCCGATCCAGCTTCATACCCATTACACCTCGGGTGTTGCCGGCATGACCTACATGAAAGCCATTGAAGCCGGTGCCAGCGTCATCGACTGCGCGATGTCACCTCTCGCCATGGGCACTTCCCAGCCGGCCACCGAAGTCATGGTGGAAACCTTCAAGGATACCCCTTACGACACCGGCTACGATCAGAATCTCCTTGCCGAGATCGCCGATTATTTCCGTCCTTTCCGCGATGAATGCCTGGCCAACGGCCTGCTCAATCCCAAAGTCATGGGCGTTGATATCAAGACCCTGTTATATCAGGTTCCCGGCGGCATGCTTTCCAACATGGTCAGCCAGCTGAAAGAGCAGAATGCCGAAGACAAATACTACGAAGTACTTCAGGAGATTCCCCGAGTCCGTCAGGATCTTGGCGAACCCCCGCTGGTAACCCCGTCATCTCAGATCGTCGGCACTCAGGCCGTATTTAACGTACTGATGGGCGAACGCTACAAGATGGCCACCAAAGAAACCCAGGACGTTCTCCATGGCAAGTACGGACAGACCATCAAACCCTTTGATGCCGAAGTCCAGAAAAAAGTTATCGGCGATGATGTCCCGATCACTTGCCGCCCGGCTGATTTGATCCCCAATGAGCTGGAGAAGATCGAATCCGAAATGAAAGAATGGAAACAGCAGGATGAAGACGTGCTTTCCTACGCCCTCTTCCCTCAGGTAGCCATCGACTTCTTCAAATACCGCCAGGCCCAGCAGGAAAAAGTGGATATGACCCAGGCCGATACCCAGAATGCGGCATATCCCGTGTAAGTCAAATTATAAACTCAACTCTAAAGCGAAACGTCCGTAATTATCAGCCTAAGCCTGCAGTTACGGGCGTTTTTTCTTAACTAGATATTTATTGTTTAAACTATTCGTAATGTAAATGTTTAATAATAAATTATTGTATAAAATAAAACTAATTAATAAATACATAAGAAGATTTTGTTAAAAGATTATTTGATGTATATTTTAAAGTCGTTTGACATTTGTTATGATTTGTTATAATATTTGATATGTCCTTTGAAATATTTAATATACTACCATGGTAGAAAACAGGGGGTGATTCCAATGGAATTTTGAATAGTGATAAATACATATAATTTTGATGGGAATGGGTAAATGAAATGACGCAAAAGTTAAACAAGATTATTCTTCAATTGGTTTTATTATATTTCTCTGCTAGTGTAACATCATGTAATTATTCGGACACTAATACACAAAAAAATAAGATTTTTGGAGATACTAATCAATTGTTTTTAATTGAAAGTGCTGTTGTTTTTTTTTGTGTAGAGGATGGGTTTGTTTTGGCAGAGAAACTTGTGCCAACTGTAATTCTTTTTTGCCGATTTTAACCGATATTATTCAAGATGAAAAAGTTCAAATGAACTATTTTGATACTGGTTATTTTAGAGAAAATGATTTGTTGTCGGAAACTGAGTTACAGACGATCTTTACCGATTATCAAATAACATCTGTCCCGATGATAATAGTATTACGCAAAGGTCAATTGTATGATAGCTTTAGACCAAATTTTAACGAAGAAAGAGATAATACAATCGAGATAAGGGAAAATATTAAATTATTTATTGAGCAGTATAACTAAAATACTGACATAATATTGTGGAAAGGATATCAAAAAATGAAAGTTATAAAGAAATTTTTTTGCGTTGTATTTGTTATGCTATTACTTATTAGCAATGCCTTTACAGTAAATGCATCCACTCAGATGATCGAATTCGAATATTTAAAGTCAGCAATTGCCATGGTTGATGCAGTGCCTGCTGATGAAATTAATCAATACATTGAGGATAATCGGGCAACTTGTGTAGCATCTTGTAAACTGACCTTAGTGTTCCTTAGTATCCCCACAGATTATAAAGTAATGTGCGGACACGGATGTCCGCACAAGTCAGCATGCGCCAAGGATGGCGCTTGCTGACGTTTACGGGAGTTACGACAATGTTCAGGGGATACTTAGGAACACTTAGGCCACGGACACATGAACCAAAGTCAGCAGTCCGTCTGTGCCTATATCCGCCCACACCCTAGAGTGAGCCCCCAAATTTTACCCCCAATTTCCCTCTTGTCCTTGTAAAATCCTCAAAAGTATGATATATTTCCATTGATAACAGGTGTTCGCATTCCCAAGCACCCACATTCTGCAGAGGATAAACCACATGAAATCATTATCAGCCAAGATTAAAACCAACCGCAGCCTGCTTTTCCAGCTACTATTCACCGGCCTCACCTTCATCATCATGGCCGTAGTCAGCTACATCTTCATGAGCGCCATCGTCCGCGACAACCTCGAACGGGGCGTCCTGGGCGTCATGAATTCCACCCAGGCACGCATTCTGACAAGCCAGGAAGCATTCGAATCCACCCTAAGCAGTTTCGCTGCCGCGACCACCACCATCCTCTCAGAAAACGGCACCGAAGAACCCCTGTCAAGCTACATCGACAGCACCTCCCAGTTCATGTACCTGGACGGCAGCACCGACTCCGGCATCATGGAACTATACGGTTATTTTGAAACCCTCCCTGGCGGCCCGGTCATGATCCGCCCCGATACTTCCCCAGTTCCCGGCGAATCCGTCCCGACGTCGCAGGAATGGTATGCCCCAGCCATAGCAGCAGAAGGACAGATCATCCAGACGATCCCCCATCTGGTAGACGGCAGCTGCCGCTATACCTTTGCGCAAAGCATCCACGACAGCCAAGGCCAGCTTCTCGGCATCGTATGCCTCGACGTGCAGATTGACGTCCTCAGCAGTGCCATCGTTGAAATGGCCTTAAACCAAGGCGGATACGGGATGCTGATCAGTCAGGACGAGATCGTCATCGCACATCCGAACGCCGCTTCAGTCGGCCTGCGGGCAGATGACCCGACATTTCCGCCCTCGATGTTCCTTGAGGAATTCCGCGCCGGCCTAGATGTCATGGAAAGATCCATGAACGATTATAAGGGCAATAAAGCCGTAGCCTTTTTCCGCCGCCTTCCCAATGGCTGGTACCAGGGCCTGGTCATGCCGGAAGCCGAATACTATCAAAGCATGTCCACCATGGCCTTAATCTTCACGATCCTTTCCATCATATTCGCCATCGTCCTCATCGGCATCCTGATCCGCATAGATAACCGGCGGGCCCGTTCCGATGCCGAGAGCCAGCGCAAGAGCATCTTCTTAGCCAATATGAGCCATGAGATCCGTACCCCCATCAATGCCATCGTAGGCATGACAGCCATCGGAAAAGCTTCGGGCAATTCCGACCGCAAGGACTATTGCTTCGAAAAAATTGACGATGCCTCCCGGCACTTGCTGGGTGTTATCAACGACATTCTGGATATATCCAAGATCGAAGCCAATAAAATCGAACTCTCATCCCGCGAGTTTAACTTTGAGAAAATGCTTCAGGATGTCGTCAACGTCATCAACTACCGTGTTGATGAAAAGAGCCAGAAGCTGACTGTATACATCGACAAGGCCATTCCCAAGAACCTGATTGCCGATGACCAAAGGTATGCGCAAGTAGTCACCAATCTGCTCAGCAATGCCGTCAAGTTCACCCCGGATAAAGGCCATATCGGCCTGCACGCAACTTTCATCGGCGAGGAGAAAGGTGACTGTATCATCAAGATCGAGGTGAGCGACACCGGCATTGGCATCTATCCCGAACACCGTTCCCGCCTTTTCACCTCCTTCCAGCAGGCAGAGTCCTCTACTTCGCGCCGTTTTGGCGGAACCGGCCTGGGCCTGGTGATATCCAAAAGCATCGTGGAGCTGATGGGCGGCGAGATATGGTACGACTCGGTTCCCGGTGAGGGGTCAGTGTTTTCCTTTACCGTGAAAGCACGCCGTGGCGAAGAAGCGCAGACCGGCCTGGGTTACCAATTCATGAACTGGGGTAATATCCGGATCATGGCGGTGGATGACGAACCGGATGTCCTGGAATATTTTACAGAGATCCTGTCCGGTTCCGGCGCAAACTGCGACGTTGCCATCAGTGCCAAAGAAGCGATGAGCCTGATCGAACGGAAGGGTGCCTACAATATTTACTTTATTGACTTAAAGATGCCGGAAGTGGACGGTATTGAGCTGACCAGACAGATCCGGGACCAGGAAAAAACACCAGGTTCTTCTATCGTGATCATGATCTCCTCGGCCGATCTGAGCCCGATCGAGCAGGAAGCAAAACGCGCCGGAGTGAACAAATTCCTCTTAAAACCGCTCTTTCCTTCCTCGATTAACGACGTGATCCGTGAATGCATCGGTATGGTAAACGACCGTTTTGAAGAAGACGTGATCCCCGATGTAAACGGCATTTTCCAAGACCGCTGGATCTTACTGGCCGAGGACATGGAGATTAACCGGGAAATCGTACAGTCCCTTCTGGAAGAAACCGAAGTCAATATCGACTGTGCCACCAACGGAATGGAAGCAGTAAGGATGTTTATGAAATCACCGGACAAATATGACATGATCTTTATGGACATCCAGATGCCGGAGATGGACGGGCTTGAAGCCGCAAGGCAGATCCGGGCGCTGAACATCCCGGAAGCGAAGACGATTCCCATCGTCGCCATGACAGCCAATGTATTTAAAGAAGATATTGAGAGCAGCATCGCGGCCGGCATGGACGGCCATCTGGGCAAACCTACGGAATTCCGCGATATACTGGAAGTGACATGCAGATATTTAGGCGTGCCGATCAAGAATCTCTAACATTTATCTTGTTCTAAACAGTGACTATAGAGGATGCAGTATTATTTTATTTGCGGTATTTTACTACGGAGGAAGAGATATGGCCAGGACGGAGTCAGTGACCAGAGAAGATATACTTAACACGGCATTTGCAATGGCCAGAGAGGAAGGGGCCGCCATGGTAACCGCCAGACGGCTGGCGGCAAGGGCCGGCTGTTCCACCCAGCCGGTGTTCCGGGTTTACAATAACATGGAAGAACTTATGGAAGAACTGTTCCATAAAGCGGCAGATTTTTTTGAAGAATTCCAGCTTTCTTATTCGCAGTCGTGCCGGCAGGCCTTTCCGCGGCAGTACCGTACCCCGTTCCTTAATCTGGGAATGGCTTATATCCAGTTTGCCGAAGCGGATAAACATTTATTTGAACTGCTTTTTTTGTCACCCAAACGATACGGCAAGACCCTCTACGATCTGGTAAACGGCCGGAAAGGGGTCATCGTCAAGGAAGTCGCCAAAGCTGCCGACAACGGCTGCCGTAATCCCGGCGGCTTATTTATGAAAATGTGGATCTTTATTCATGGTGCCGCCTGTATGGCCCTGACTGGCGATTACGACCTGACGGCAGAAGAGACTGCGGACTTGCTGGAAGACTCATATAAAGCGTTCTCAGTATAAGGCAACGACTTATGGGCGGGAAGCCCTATGACATACCCCATGTTAGAGAAGGAAAGCGTATGGATCAGCAGGAACATGATATTATTTCAAGGATGAATGATAAATTCACCCGGATGAGCAAAAGCCATAAAGCAATCGCGGCATATATCGCCGACCACTATGAGCAGGCGGTATTTATGACGGCGGCCCGGCTTGGCGAGACCGTAGGGGTAAGCGAATCCACCGTAGTCCGTTTTGCTACCGGGATCGGCTATGAGGGTTATCCCGAGTTTCAGAAGGTACTGGAAGAATGGGTCAAAAACAAACTGAACAAAGTCCAGAAAATCGGTGCCAAATACGGCAAAAGCAGCCAGTCGGAGATCTTATCGGCCGTTCTCAATTCTGATATTGAGAAGATCCAGGATACGATCGTGAACCTGGATCCAGTTGCTTTTGAAGCGGCTGTGGACATCCTGCTTCAGGCCAAGGCTGTTTACATCGTCGGCATCAGGAGCTGTCAGCCGCTGGCGGAATTTTTGCATTTTTACCTGAATATGATCAGAGGCAACGTGATTTTACTAAAAACAACAAGTGTTACTGAATTATTTGAACAGATGCTGCGGATCAGTGACAAGGATGCCATCATCGGCATCAGCTTCCCCAGATATTCCATGAGGACCCTGAAAGCAATCGAGTTTGCCAATGACAGAAATGCCAAGGTGATCACGATAACCGATACGATCCACTCGCCGATGAACCTCTATTCATCGTGTAACTTACTGGCCAGGAGCGACATGGTCTCCATCGTAGACTCGCTGGTCGCGCCCTTAAGTGTTATCAATGCCCTGGTCGTTGCGCTTTGCCTGAAGCGTCCCGACGAGGTCAAGGACAACCTTGAGACATTGGAAGCCGTATGGAATAATTATCAGGTTTACCTGAATGACGAAATTAATTTTATCGACGAAGAAGCAGTGCTTGACTATCCCCTCAAGAAACCGCCTGAAAGTGAATGATATGAGCAAACTGATTGTAATCGGCGGCGGCCCGGCCGGAATGATGGCAGCAATAACGGCGGCAGAAGCCGGCAGCCGGGTAATCCTTCTGGAAAAAAATGAAAAGCTGGGAAAAAAGCTGTTTATTACCGGCAAAGGCCGATGTAATATTACCAACGGCGGCGAGCCCGAAGATTTTTTTACCAACGTTGTCACTAACCCGAAGTTCCTATACAGCGCGTTTTATGACTTTGACAATAAAGCAGTGATCCGTTTTATGGAAGAAACCGGCTGCAAGGTCAAAGAAGAACGCGGCAATCGCATATTTCCGCTGTCCGACCATTCATCGGATGTGATCGGAGCCTTGAAAAGAAGGCTGGACCGCAGCGGTGTGGAGGTACATTTAAATACCGCAGTCAAAATGCTCATGACACAGCAGAAGGAGAACGGCATAACAGCTGTTACCGGCGTTGTTCTTAAGAACAACAGCAAACTGGCGACTGACCGGGTGATTATCGCCACCGGAGGGGCATCCTATCCGTTGACCGGCGCTACCGGAGACGGATATCGTTTTGCCAGGGAGACCGGGCATAAGGTAACAGATGTTTTTCCTTCACTGGTACCTTTTACGATCCAAGAAGACTGGTGCCGTGCCATGCAGGGGCTTTCTTTGAAAAACGTGTCGGTCATCTTGAGAAACCATGGAAATGCCGTATTTCAAGGCTTCGGCGAGATGCTGTTCACCCACTTCGGGGTCAGCGGCCCATTGATTCTTTCCGCCAGCAGCTTTTATGCCGCCAGTCAGAATAACAAAGCCGAAACCGAAACTGTCCTGACAGTCGATCTTAAGCCGGCATTGTCAGAAGAGCAATTAGACAAACGGCTATTGCGTGATTTTGAAAATAATAAAAACAAGGCATTCAAAAATATATTGTCCGGCTTGCTTCCTGATAAAATGCACCCGACAATGCTTACCCTCACGGCCATTCCGGGAGATAAAAAGGTGCATGAGATTACCAGGCCGGAGCGCGGACGAATCGTTAAGTTCTTGAAAGGCCTGGAAATGACAGTGACCGGAGTAAGAAGCTTAGATGAGGCGATTATTACGAGGGGCGGCATTGCGGTTTCGGAGATCAGGCCATCAACGATGGAATCGAAAAAAGTCGAAGGATTGTTTTTCGCCGGGGAAGTCCTTGATACCGATGCCCTGACCGGCGGGTTTAACCTGCAGATCGCGTGGTCAACCGGTCATCTTGCGGGATACAGCGCACATAGTAAAAAAGACGGGAGTTCATAAATATGGGTTTTCAGATAGCCATAGACGGACCGGCCGGAGCCGGTAAGAGTACAATTGCCAGGGCAATCGCCGCCAAATTAAACTTTACCTATGTTGATACCGGTGCCATGTACCGGGCCATGGCATTATTTTTCTTGAGAAACGGGATCGCTCCTGATGATACAGCGCAGATCGGGGCAAAGTGCCAGGAAGCGGAGATCACCATCCGGCACGAGAACGGCGAACAGGTGGTACTGCTTAATGATGAGCCGGTGAATCAGTTCCTACGGACCGAGGAAGTAGGCAATATGGCATCCGTCAGCAGCGCCAATCCCCAGGTCAGGGAAAGACTGCTGGGATTACAGCGGCAGCTGGCCGTTGAAAACGATGTGGTGATGGATGGCCGAGATATCGGGACCTGCGTCCTGCCAGATGCGCAAGTGAAGATTTTCCTGACGGCTGACAGTTCGGTAAGGGCCGCCCGACGCTTTAAAGAGTTAAGTGACAAGGGCATTTCCTGTGATCTGGAAGTCATTGAGAAAGATATAGTCAGCCGTGACCGCCAGGACAGCACCAGACAGTTTTCGCCGCTGCGGCAGGCAGAAGACGCGACAGCAGTAGACACGTCGCTGCTGGATATTGGTCAGGTGACCGAGGCCATTGTGAAAATATATAGTGAAAAGCGATGTGTTTTCAAGAGATAAAGTAAGAAATCAGGTATTTCAGGCTAAGAAAAAATATATAATCATGTTAACTTTATGATGATTTGGATGGTTTTATTCCCATAGTGGCATAGCCACAGCAATAAGGGACGTTTCAATGAGGTAATATGTTATGGAGATGATAACAGCAAAGAGTGCCGGTTTTTGTTTCGGTGTCAAGCGGGCGATTGACATGGTATATGAACAGATTGCCTGTTTCAAGGGAATCCCGATCTACACCTACGGCCCCATTATCCACAATGAAGCAGTCGTAAAGGATCTGGAGAATAAAGGAGTATGTGTAATAAATGATGTGGAGCAGCTGAAAACGATTCAGACCGGAACCGTTATTATCCGTTCCCATGGAGTAGCCCAAAATATCCATAATATTATTGCGGAAAAAGGGCTTGGCTGTGTGGATGCTACCTGTCCGTTTGTAAAACGGATTCACAATATTGTCGAAAAAGAAAGTAAGGCGGGAAAGCAGATCATTGTTATCGGCAATCAGGGACATCCAGAAGTGGAAGGCATCACCGGATGGGCAGAAGGGCCGGTATTTGTGGCTGAATCAGAAGCAGATGCGAAGAGTTTTATCGCGGATAAAGACATTTCCTGTTGTATTGTTTCACAAACGACATTTAACTACAACAAATTTAAAGAATTAGTTGATATTTTTAAGAAAAAAGGTTACAATGGTAATGTTGTCAACACAATATGTAATGCAACAGAGGAGAGACAGATAGAGGCAGGCCTCATTGCGACTGAAGTGGATGTTATGATCGTAATAGGTGGCAAGCACAGTTCCAATACCCGAAAGCTTTATGAGATATGCCGTAAAAAATGTGCTTCCACTTATTTTATACAGACCTTAGAAGATTTGCAATTGGATTTACCCACAGCTACTGCTCTGATCGGTATTACCGCAGGGGCGTCAACCCCGAAGAATATAATAGAGGAGGTTCAAGATTATGTCAGAGTTAACTTTTGAACAAATGCTTGAAGGATCACTAAAAACGATACATACGGGGGAGGTCATCGAAGGTACTGTAATCGACGTTAAGCCAGAAGAGATTATATTAAATATTGGCTATAAATCAGATGGTATATTAACTAAGAACGAATACACGAACGAACCTAATGTGAACCTGACCCAGGCCGTCAAGCCGGGAGACACCATGGAAGTAAAAGTATTGAAGGTAAACGATGGTGAAGGCCAGGTGCTGCTGACTTACAAGCGGCTTGCCGCCGACAGAGGCAACAAGCGGATAGAAGAAGCTTACAACAATAAGGAAATACTTACCGCTACCGTGGCACAGGTGCTTGAGGGCGGACTCAGTGTAATTATTGATGAAGTAAAGATTTTTATCCCGGCAAGCCTGGTATCCGATACTTATGAGAAAAACCTAGGTAAATATGCCGGAATGGAGATCCAGTTCGTCATCAGTGAGTACAATCCCAAGCGGCGCAGATACATCGGCGACCGCAGGCAACTGCTGAATGCCGAAAGAGCCGAACTTCAGAAGAAGCTGTTTGAGACGATCCAGGTCGGCGATGTGGTCGAAGGTATCGTGAAGAACATTACCGATTTCGGTGCATTTATTGATATCGGCGGAGCCGACGGCCTGTTACATATTTCCGAGATGTCATGGGGGAGGGTAGAAAACCCCAGAAAAGTGTTTAAAGTAGGAGAAACTGTCAAATCCTTTATTAAAGATATCAATGGCAGCAAGATCGCGTTAAGCCTTAAGTTTGATGATGCTAATCCGTGGAAGGATGCGAAGAACACCTATGCCGTTGGCATGGAAGTATCCGGGCGGGTTGCCAGGATGACCGATTTTGGCGCGTTTATCGAGCTGGAGCCGGGGGTAGATGCCTTATTGCACGTATCCCAGATCGCCAAAGAACATATTGAGAAACCCTCGGATGTTCTGAAAGTCGGCGAAACTGTTACTGCCAAAGTAGTTGATTTCAACGAAGCAGATAAACGGATCAGCCTGAGCATCAAAGCCTTATTGGCTCAGGATGTCGATACGGAAGAAGGAAGTGTTGCATCGCAAGCAAGTACCGCGGCAGAAGCCCCGGCCGAAACGGAAGAAGCCGTCTCAGTTGATCCGGCTGAAACCGTTACGGAAGAAGCCGATGTAGCTGCTGACGAAGAAGCAGTCGAAGCCGAAGAAGCTGTTACCGCCGATGAAACTGTTTCGGAAGCGGCGGATGAAGTGATGGCAGATGAAGATGAAGGAGAAGCAGCAGCAGAATAAACGGTAAGACCGTAAGGATGTAAGCTTAGGCATAAGAACATATCGAGATTACACTAAGAATAATTGGGGATAATGCACTATCGGGCCCGGAATCGCAGTTTTTGATGAAGCGGGCCCAACACTATTATCAAGGGCGGGTATAAATCGTGGTTTATGATTATGAATATTTTAAGAAAGCAGTTTATGATCTGACTCAGATTGATTTAAATGCTTATAAAGAAAAGCAGATGAAGAGGAGGATTGATACGCTTATTGCGAAGCATGGCATCAAGGGATACAATAACTATGTAACTGAGCTGCGTACCAACAAGTCGGTATTTGAAGAATTTGTCAATTACTTGACTATCAACGTCTCGGAGTTTTACCGGAATCCCGGACAGTGGGAGATACTGGATAAAGAAGTCTTTCCCTTTTTGATTGGTAAATACGGCAAAAACCTAAAAATTTGGAGTGCTGCTTGTTCCACCGGTGATGAGCCTTATTCGCTGGTCATGGCTTTAAGTAAGCATTTGCCGTTAAACCAGATCCATATCTATGCGACTGATATTGATAAGCAGGTATTGGAAAAGGCTAGGTCTGGGCTGTACGGGGAGAAAAGCATAGCGGCCGTGCCGGATGAATTCAAGAAGCGGTTTTTTACGAAAGTGGGGCCTTCTTATCAGATATCTGAAGAGGTCAAGAAGCAGGTGGAGTTTAAAGAACATAACCTGCTAAAGGATGTATATCCTCGCGGCTGCCATCTGATTGTCTGCCGTAACGTGCTGATTTATTTTACGGAAGAGGCTAAGTTTGAAATATTCGGGAGGTTTTATCAGTCGTTGCTGCCGGGTGGGATTTTGTTTATCGGTAGTACGGAACAGATTATTAATCATACGGATATTGGTTATAAAAGAGATAATTCGTTTTTTTATTCGCGGCCTTAGCCGTTATTAAGAACATCTTGTTGTCCAAGCCTCATCGGTTTCGGGATAAATTGAATTCTACTTTAATATTTGATATGGGGAAATCTTGTAACAATATCAGATCTCCCCATATCTTTTATGTTGAGTTAATAGTGCAATGCCTGCTTTTAAACACATTTTGGTTCACTTTTTCTCATGTTCAGGCTATTGGCATCTGCTACCAGCCATCTCTGTCATTTCTCCATCTTCAGAAACTTGCTTCTCTTATATAGAACAGCCGCGCTTTTTTCGGGACAGATCCGCTCGCATTCTTTCATCCGGTAGATGTCACCTTCAATTACAATAAAGCTGCAGTGGATGCACATAGCGGACATGTGTGACCGTGACCCGTACCGGGTCAAGCAGTTTCCCCGCTTTATGCAAGTATAAGAAGTATCGCTTGATATTTACAAGGTATTTTGGAGACTTCTATATGTTAAATACCATACTCTTATTGTGGGTCAATCAGAATTACTTTTTGAAAAATTTGGAATATTTATTATATAACGTAATAATAACAATAAAAAATAATAAATCAGTCAATAAAATTAGCGAAAAAACAATGTAATATATTTAATTTTACGAAAGGTAGAAAATAAGCATACTTATGACAAAATATTTTAAAATAATATTGACAATATAACAAACTAATGTTAATATCAAAAAAGTGACATATAACTCAAATAACATTTTACAATTTTACCAACCTGAGATGATTGCAATTAACACTTATATAAATGTAAATAGTTGTTTAAGGTTTTATGTAATAATTATGGGGGATGATAAAATGAAATATTCTATTGGAATTGGAATAACTAACAGATGTAATGGGAAGTGCAGCCATTGTTACTCACGAGAGGATGTTGAGTATGATCTGAGTTTTGAACAGGTAAGAAAACTTTGTGATAATTTGGAAATTACAGCACTTAATTTTGGAACTGGAGAGAGTGGATTACATAAAGATTTCACTAAAATTATCAATTACGCATATGAGAAAGAGATAAAGTTAGCACTGACTACTAATGGCCATACGGTATCTTTGTTATCCGATGAGACCTTAGAAAAGTTCAGTGATATTGATTTTTCTCTTGATTTTGACAATGGGGAGAATCATGATGCTTTTAGAGGGATAAAGACTTCTGTTAATTTGGAACAGGGAATTAGCCGATGTAAAAAATTAGGAATTGAATGCTCTTTTGCATGTGCTTTAATGAAAGATAATTATAAAATTATGGATCGTATGTTGCTTAAAGCAAGAGAATATGATCTAAATTTGAGAATTAATGTCTATAAACCAGTACATACGGACAAAAATATGGCATCAAGTTTGAGATAGATGACTTGAGAGTTGAATTGATACGTGATTTCGATAATCTGGAGCATTGGATAAAAAATAAGTTTAAATGATGTTATTAAAGTGAAATATATAAAAAATAGGAAGGAGATATGTAATTTTCTGCTTAATCTGAGAAAAATACGTTTAATAAATGACTGAAATAAGGGAAATTAAAAAAAATGATATAGGTGCTTGCACCGATGTAATACGTACAAGTTTCCGGACAGTGGCTATAGAGTTCGATTTTACAGAAAATAATAATCCGACCAATGGCGCATTTATTACTTCTGGTAAATTGCATGAAGAATATGATCGAGGCGTGTCGATGTACGGATTATTTGAAGATTCTATAATGGTCGGATTTGTTGCAATAGAGAATAAGGATGACAAAACTTTTTATATGGAGAAATTAGCTGTTCTTCCCGAAAAACGTCACATGGGTTATGGGAAGAAATTAGTGGAATTTGTTAAGGAAAAAGTAAGACAATTAGGTGGAGAAAAGATATCTGTTGGCATCATAAATGAAAATATACGATTGAAGAAATGGTACGTTAAAAATATGTTTACTTGTACATCAACGAAAAAATTCCCGCATTTGAGTTTTACTGTAGCATTTATGGAGTTTAAACTTGAATAAAACAGTAATAATTATTCAAAATAAAAGAAAGAGGTAAAATATTTATGAAAAAAAATTATCTTCCTCTATATGATACACCTATAACAGGAGTACAATATTTTGGTCTAGATATTATTTTTGGAGATGAAAAGATTAAGCCTATAGATGCTGTTAAAATAGGAAGTAGAGAATATGAAAACACAATATTTATGATAAAGAGAAAAGAGAATGTTCAATATAAATTTGATATCTGCTGTGTGAAAGAATTGTTAAGTGAATATGTAACAGGGAATAATTTTTCGCTCAGGAAAAGGATGGTTAATAACGTTTCTACAGATGTAGTGTATGGAATTAATATTTATGATAAATTGATTCATGAATATTCAGAAAATAATCAAGAGATAATAGAAGATGTTAGGCTACTGCATACGATATATGAACACAAAACAATAATGGTCATGAGAGTTCGATTCCTTATAGATAATAAATATTTGCAAAATGAAGGATTATTGTCTGAAGTCAAAGAATTAGAGCAAATGGCATTTTCTTTAAAGTATTCCCAAATGAAGTATCTTATTGATCAGGACAGGTATATTATTGATCAAATGATTAAGACAATATATCAATTAAAAAATAAGGAAATTAATGTAATAAAAAGATTATTAGCATCATTGTAATGAGGGAACCTTACCTACCTACCTATCTCCCTTCTGCCGCCGCAGATTCTCCAGCACATGGCCCGCATATCTCCCGAAAAATTCCCGGTCCTTCTTGATTTCATCGGTTACTTCAAAAAACATTTCCTTGCTGTTGTATTCCCGTTTAAAAAACGGCTCCGCTACCACATCCCACTGCGGCAGGTAAACTCCGGTCTTGCGGGAATAGCAAGTAGGCGCTGTTGCCTGCTGTCGGTAGTCCTTATCAACATAGGCCGCAATAGATTTATGCAGGGCACAGTCTTCAGCCGGGAGATAATAATAATCTTTGTAATTGGCATAAAAGAATTTCATCTCTTCTTCATAAAGCGGCACGGCCAGATAGCCTTCCTGTTTCTCGCCTCTGAAGTAACAGTGATTATGATGAACGGATAAAGGAATCGGCAAAGCAGAGGGCAGGAGCAGTTTCATATATAACATGTTTTTACCCTCTCCGGTAACGCTGCTGTAATAATTCGCTTGCACCTTCTGCGCTTTCAGCTTCCCGTTAAACATGTCATAGTAAGCAAGAATAGGCAGGATCTGCAGCATACCTTTCAAGTCGTCGGCATTGTGGAGCAGGAGCAGATAGCGGCCTTCGGTCGAAGGTGAGGATACATAATCATGATAAACGGAAATCAGGTCTTCGCCGTTATAAATATCCAGTCTTGGAATGCCCAGATATTTCTCGACTGTCTTCTGCTTGCAATTCGCTAGACCCAGCAGTCCACGATAAGGCGTGACCCGGCGGTAGATATCAATTCCTTCAAAGGCGGCAAAGCTATAGGAAAACCCATATTGACTGCATTTCTGCGTCATATAGGGAAGATCGAAATTATTTCCGTTAAAATGGATTAAGTGGGTAAATCCGGCAGCAAACTGAAAGAAAGCATTTAAGATATCTTTTTCTTCGGCATAGGCGTCGGCAAGCCATTGAACCGTATGCCATTCCCCTTTTTCCCAATAAACACAGCCGATCAGATATAAATAAGAGCTTTGTGCTGAAAAACCGGTGGTTTCAATATCCAAAAACAGTATCTTGTCCAGCGGAGCGATTTTTTCTAAAGGATAACTCACATATAAATCATCTTTTATTTCGGTTTCTGTATGCATATTACTTCTCCCATGGCAAATGTTTCAATTAAAAACTGATGAATGTGGCTTGAAAAAATATTACAGGCTTATTGTATCACATTTCCATAAAATACTGTAGTATTTTCGACAAAAAGATAGTATATTTAAGTAGGATAAAATATTCAGAAAGAAGGACAAGTAATGGTCAAAAAATCCTTTGTGGGAGGGATTCATCCATATGACGGCAAGGAACTAACCAAGGATATACCCATTAAGGCGGTGCTGCCGAAGGGAGACCTGGTCTATCCCTTGGTGCAGCATATCGGAGCTCCGGCCGTGGCGGCCGTGAAGGTCGGTGACAAAGTCCTGGCCGGACAGAAGATCGCTGATGCGGGCGGTTTTGTCTCGGCGCCTGTCCACGCGACGGTTTCGGGGAAGGTGAAAGCCATTGAGCCCCGCCGGACGGTGTTCGGTGACAGAGTCATGAGCATTGTGGTGGAGAATGATAATTATTATGAAGAAATAGATGCTTTTCCGGTAAAGCCTTTGGACCAGATGACGGCGGAAGAGATCAGGGAAAGGATCAGGGAAGCAGGGATCGTCGGAATGGGCGGAGCCGGTTTTCCGACCTTTATTAAGATGTCCCCGCGGGAACCTGACAAGATTGATTATGTCATCGCTAATTGTGCGGAATGTGAGCCATATCTGACATCCGATTACCGCCGGATGCTGGAAGAACCGGAAAACCTGATCGGTGGCCTGAAAATCCTGCTACGCCTTTTTGTTCATGCCAGAGGCATCCTGGCAATAGAAGATAATAAGCCGGCCTGTATAGACTTATTAAAGGAGCTTACTAAGGATGATCCGCGGATTACTGTCATGGAGTTAAAGACCAAATACCCTCAGGGGGCGGAACGGCAGCTGATCCATGCGACCACCGGAAGACTGCTCAATTCCTCCATGCTCCCGGCTGACGTAGGATGTATCGTAAGCAATGTTGACACTGTCATTACGGTCAATCGCGCAGTGACCAGAGGAAAGCCGATGATGTACCGCGTGGTGACCGTAACCGGTGATGCGGTTGCTTCTCCCGGTAATTTTTTAGTCAGGATCGGGACAAGCTACCGGCAACTGATCGATGAAGCCGGCGGATTTAAACATAAGCCGGCGAAGATCATTTCTGGCGGCCCGATGATGGGTTTTGCCTTGTTTGATACCGATGTTCCGACGACCAAGACCACATCCGCGCTTCTGGCCCTTAGCAGGGATGAGGTTTCCGAAGCCGGGCCTTGCGCCTGTATTAACTGCGGTAAATGCGTGGAAGTCTGTCCCGGACGGGTACTTCCCAGAAAACTGGCGGATTTTGCTGAACAGGATAATGAAACGGCTTTCCTGAAATATAACGGGATGGAATGCTGTGAATGCGGCTCCTGCAGTTTCATCTGTCCGGCCAGAAGGCATCTGACACAGTCGATTAAGTCTATGCGCCGGATTCTGTTAGAAAAGCGCAAGAAGGGAGAAATAAAATGAATGATTTGATGAAGGTCTCATCCAATCCCCATATCAGATCCGGCTTACATACCAGTCATATCATGCTTGCGGTCATTATTTCCCTTTTACCGGCAACTGGATTCGGAATCTACCAATTCGGCATCAATGCCCTTGTATTGATTGCTGTTTCTGTAGCGACAACCGTTCTGACGGAGCTATTGTTTACCAGGCTTATGAAAAAGCCGGTTACGGTCGGGGACTATTCAGCCGTGGTGACTGGCCTGCTGCTGGCGCTGAATCTGCCGCCTGCGGCTCCGTGGTGGATTGCGGCGGTCGGCGGTATCTTTGCCATCCTGGTGATTAAGATGCTGTTCGGGGGTCTGGGACAGAATTTTATGAACCCGGCTTTGGCGGCCCGGTGTTTCCTGCTGATTGCCTATACACCGATTATGTGTAATTTTGATACCGATGTTTTTACGGGGGCCACGCCGCTGGCAGCTTTGAAAAACGGGGAGACTGTCAACGTGCTCAATATGATTACCGGCCATGTTGCCGGGACCATCGGTGAAACCTCGATGATTGCCATTGTCGCAGGAGCCTGCCTGCTGCTTCTCTTGGGTGTGATCGATTTACGGGTACCCGGGACGTATATAGTTTCATTTGCAGTTTTTCTGGTGGTATTCAGCGACACGGCCAATCCGGCCTTTGTCACGGCGCATTTGTCGGGCGGCGGCTTGATGCTGGGTGCCTTTTTCATGGCGACCGACTATGTGTCCCGGCCGATCACGAAGCAAGGGCAGTATCTGTATGGAATCTTGCTAGGCCTGGTAACGGCAATTTTTCGAGTCTTCGGTGCCTCGGCAGAGGGAGTTTCTTATGCGATCATCATTGGGAATCTGTTTGTTCCACTGATTGAGAAGATTACTGTACCTAAGTATTTTGGATATAGAAAACAGAAAAATAGTTAAGTCAGGAGTTCAGTATGTTTAGTATGTTGAAAGATGCGCTGGTTATTTTTGTAATTACACTGGCGGCCGGCTTGCTTTTGGGCGGCGTGTATGAGATTACCAAGGAACCGATTGCCGCCGCCGCGGAGGAAGCGGTTCGAGAAGCATATGACCAGGTGTTTGCGGAAGCCGGCGTTTTTGCGGAAGTCGCCGTTGATCAAAAGAAAACAGCGACTCCGGAATGGCAGGAAAATTATGACGGGGTCGAGATCAATACGGTCTTACAGGCTCTGGATGAGAACGGATCCGGTCTGGGATATGTGCTTCAGCTGACCAGCCACGAAGGTTATGGCGGTGACATTGTTATGACGGTGGGCATAAGGGAAGACGGCACAGTAAACGGGATTGCTATTTTGTCTATCAGTGAAACCGCCGGTTTGGGAATGAAAGCAGAAGATGAGCTGGTGCCGCAGTTTACGGATAAAAATGCCGTAACGTTTGTCCTGACAAAAGGTGAGGCGGAGGCCGAGCCGGAAATCGAGGCGATCAGCGGGGCGACCATAACTTCTGATGCTTTTGTGAAGGCAGTGAATGCCGGGCTGTATTATTTTGAAACCAGTTTAGGAGGTGGCGGCAATGTATCCTAAAGAGAACAGCTTGTCGGAGCGGCTTGTAAACGGCCTGCTGAAAGAGAACCCTACTTTTGTGCTGATGCTTGGCATGTGTCCTACTTTGGCAGTCACGACATCGGCGGTTAACGGGCTGGGTATGGGACTGACGACCCTGGCGGTGCTTGCCCTTAGCAACCTGCTGATTTCCCTGCTCCGGAATATTATTCCTGACCGGATGCGGATACCGGCTTTTATCGTGGTCATAGCCACGTTTGTAACGGTCGTTGAATTGCTGCTGAAAGCTTATCTGACGTTTCTTTATGATGCGCTGGGACTATATATTCCTTTGATTGTAGTAAACTGTATCATTTTAGGCCGTGCGGAAGCTTATGCATCCAAATATAGGGTGGCGCTGTCTTTCTTTGACGGAATCGGGATGGGGCTCGGTTTCACCGTGGCGCTTACGGTAATCGGGGCTGTCAGGGAAGTTATCGGTGCCGGTGAACTCTTTGGGTATATGGTCATGCCGGAGAGCTATGTACCGAGTACGATCTTCGTAATGGCGCCGGGCGCCTTTTTTGTCCTGGCCTGCCTGACAGCCATCCAGAATAAGGTGAAGCGTTATGGGGAAAAGAAAGGCAAGGACATGTCGCGGATCCAGTCGGGCTGCAGCACTGACTGCCTGAATTGCGAGGACTCAGGCTGTAGCCGCAGGGTATTCAGCGTTGGAGAAGATGATACTGCTGTGCCGGTCGAAACCTTTGTACATGATTCCAACAGGCCATATGAGACGATGGACTTGGATATGACTTTCGAGTTCATCGACCTGGATGAGCCAGATGATCTGGATGCCATAGCAGGGCAGGATACAGAAGCAAGGATAGATATGGACACCTCAGCGGGACAGGGTGCAGAAGTGGAGCAGGATGCCTTATTGGAACAGGATGCCGTAGTGGAACAGGATGCTGTAGTGGAACAGGATGCCATAGTGGAACAGGATGCCGTAGTGGAACAGGATGCCGTAGTGGAACAGGATGCTACAGAAGGACAGGATGCTACAGAAGGACAGGATGCAGAAATTGTGCAGAATGCCGCAGTAGGACTGGATACAGAAGTGGAACAGGATGAGCAAGATAAACAGGATGAACAGAATGTAGCAGAAATGCGGAACACATTAAAATATAAAAATATTACTAAAAATAGAAAAACGATAGTTAGAAAGAAAACAATAGAGAACAATAAATCTACAGAGATTAATAAAACTACAGAGAACGATAAATCTACAGAGAACGATAAATCTACAGAGAACAATAAGCCTGCAGAAAACAAGAAAACTTTAGAGAACAAGAAAACACCAGAGAGCAAGAAAACACCAGATAATAAAAAAACGAAAGCGAATCATGATAAAACAGCAAATCAAGAAACAGCAGCGAATCAAGAAACAGCAGAGAGTCAGGATACATCAGTGGTTAAAGCTAAGACTGTCAGGAGGAAAAAACAATGATTAAAGAGTTACTGATTATAATGATAGCTTCTTCGCTGGTGAATAATGTCGTACTGAGTCAGTTTCTTGGGCTGTGTCCCTTCCTCGGGGTATCGCGGAAGACTGAGACGGCAGCGGGCATGGGAGCGGCAGTCATTTTTGTGATTACGCTGGCCGCGGCGGTTGCGGGAGCGATTTACTATTACGTCCTGACACCGCTTCATGTTACTTATCTGCAGACCATCGTCTTCATCCTGGTTATAGCTGCACTGGTGCAATTGGTTGAGATGTTCCTGAAGAAGTTCATGAGGGGGCTTTATCAGGCGCTGGGTGTTTACCTGCCGTTAATTACCACCAACTGTGCCGTACTTGGCGTGGCTTTAGTAAACGTTCAGAAAAATTATGACGTCTTGACCGGGGTAGTGAACGGTTTTGCCACCGCAGTCGGTTTTGCCATTGCGATTATCATCTTGGCGGGCATCCGCGAAAAAATGGAATTCAACGACATACCGGAATCTTTTAAAGGCATGCCAATTGTCTTGATAACTGCGGGCCTCATGGCAATTGCATTCAGCGGTTTTTCCGGGCTGCTGTAGGGAGGGGGACAGATGAGTATGGTTGGCGTTTTTACAGCGATTGTGATTATCGGCGGAACCGGTCTGCTGATCGGCCTTATCCTTGGGCTTGCCTCTTTGGTTTTCCGTATTCAGGTCAACGATAAGGAAGAAGCAGTGCTGAATGCCCTTCCCGGCAATAATTGCGGCGGCTGCGGATATCCGGGCTGTGCTGGGCTGGCGGCGGCGATCGTAGGAAACGAGGCGGCCGTGAATGCCTGTCCCGTGGGCGGCGATAAGACCGGAAAAGCAATAGCTGAGATCATGGGAGTGGAAGCAGAAAAAACTATTAGGCGGACGGCCTTTGTGGCCTGCCGCGGTGATGATGCCGCTGCCGGCGTTGATTATGAATATTCTGGGGTGATGGATTGCCGGATTCAGCAATTTGTGCCAGGCGGCGGCTCCAAATCCTGCCCCTACGGCTGTCTTGGTTACGGTAACTGTGTAAGGTCTTGTCAGTTTGATGCCATACATGTACAAAATGGGATCGCAGCGGTGGACAAAGAGAAGTGCAAGGCATGCGGCATGTGTATTACGGCCTGTCCGAAAAACCTGATCGGTTTTATTCCTTATGAGGCAGAATGTGTGGTGGGCTGCAGCTCAAAGGATAAGGGGCCGGTTACCTCCAAGGTCTGTGACATCGGCTGTATCGGCTGTGGGATCTGTAAGAAGAATTGTCCTGCTGAGGCGATTACAGTAACAGAGTTCTGCGCCGTCATCGATCAGGAGAAATGTACGGCCTGCGGGATCTGTAAGGAAAAGTGCCCCAAGAAAAGCATTTAATCTTTGCAAATTTCGGCTATAAAATGTCTATTTTCGGAAACCTATAGATTTTATAATGGTTTTTTGTTAGTATTAATTTAGCTTGACAAAACTGTTTTAGCATAATGGGGAATGCGAATATGTTAAAAAAAATCAAAATAGGCATTTGCGATGACGATATTAAGTCCTGTGAAGAACTATATAAGATAATTGAGCAGTGCAAAATAAAAATAAGACTGAATGTTGATATAACGATTTATTATTCCGGTGAAAAGCTGCTTAAGGATTTATCTATGGGACAGTATTTTGATATTATTTTCCTGGATATCCAGCTCAAAAATATTGACGGGCTGAATGTGGCTTTCCATATCAGGCAAAATCTGAAACACCATTCCACCCATATCTATTATGTGACAGCATATAAACAAGACGCCCGTAAAATGCTCCGGACCAGAGCCATGGATATTCTGCCCAAACCGGTTAAAATGAAGGATGTATATGATGCGCTTCAAATGAGCACAGATTTAATGAAGATTCAAGATTCAAAAGAGAAATTCTTTGAATATCAGATACAAAGCACCTGCTACAAGATTCCGATCAAAGAAATCGCATATTTCCAGAAATACATAGATAAAGTAATTATTATAACTAAGTCTGACAGGCGCGAGTTTTATTCTACGATAGAAAACATCTACAAGGAACTGAAGGATTATGATTTTGTCTGTCCTGACCGGTCTTTTCTTGTCAATTTTTTATGTGTCGAGTATTTCAGCACGAAGGAGATAAAATTAATCGGGATGTCGGAAGTGATTCCGGTGGCAAGGTCGCGTTATGCTAATCTGAAAGCGCTTTGGGCTGAGTATAAGCTCAGGGAACATATTGCGAATGACTTTTTTGCGATAAAAGGGTAGAAAGGAGGAGAATGGTGAGCAGGATTTCACTAAAATTCACAAAGGCATTGGCGATTATGTCCATGTCTGTCACCAAGGTCAATGTAAATTCCATTTGCTGGATATGGGGGTTTCAGTCCAGGGTTCCAGATGGCGCTGAGAAATTAAAAAAATAGGCCCATCAATGTCTGAAAGATATAGTGTACTGACAGGATAATCAGTATACTGAAAACAATTATGGCAGAAATGCGATAATTGTTTTTATGTTTTGTGACAGATTTGCTTCGTGGCATGTAACTATGGCATTTTACTAAAAATGAAGGAGTTAATTGATGATTACTGTACTGTCGTCTGCTGTTTTCATATTTATTGATATTATAGGCACTTATATAATGGCCTGCTACCTGAGAGTATTTAATAGAAGACTGATCAAAAATTCCAAAATAGAAATTGCCAGTTATATACTATGGCATGTCTCCAGTTGTCTGATTACGATCCTGATTGCAAAGCCGCTAGTGTTAATTATATTTAATGTCGTTATGGCATTTCTTTTGACCTTTAACTATAGTTCCTTGATCAAGCAAAAAGTTATTTCTGTTGCCGTTACCATGATAATTTCTGCAATAACTGAATTTATCAGTGTACTACTGATTGGCAGTTCCTTTAATGAAACAGCAGACGGTTATGTGAGTCTTTGCAGCAAAATTCTGCAGATCGGGATTTGGATTATTTTAAGTAATTTCTGGGACACTGACATTAAATCAAGAAGATCTTATCTTCAATGGTATTTACCGATTATTTTTTCTATCATGATGCTGTCACTCTATGTATTGCTACAGTTCACCGATTTGGATGTTTATTATATTTTCTTAAGTTTTTTTCTGATGATAACCCTGGTGGCTTCTTTGATTTTTATCTACAAGCTGGATCAGGAGAGGCTTAAATCGAAAGAAATACTTTCTGTGCAGAAAGCGGAGAGTTATAAGCGGCAATACCGTCAATTGCATGATTCTTACGATGATTTCAACACAATGAGACATAATCTTACCAAAAACTTTCTGGTACTGAATAAGATGATCAAGGAAGGCCGGTCCAAAGAATTAATTGAGGAAAAGATGAATGAAATACTGCTTGAGACGATAGGGAAGGAGCAGCTGATCGAAACTAATAATATTGAAATAGACAGTATCATTAATGCAAAGATAAAAGAGTCGGAAGAAAAAGGTCTGGAAGTGAATCATAAAATCTTGATCCCGGAGCAGCTGGACATCGATACAGAAATTTTTTTCCTGATTGTCAATAATATTTTTGACGTAGCCATGGAGGAGACATGCCGAACCGGATTCAAGAAACTTAATTTCATAGTGCGTTATGATGCGGAGTATTTATATTCTTACTGGATACATCCCTATGAAAAAGCTGGTCTTCATGGCGGTTCTCCGCTTGGGAGAAGGATGTTTTTAAAGAGAAACAAGAATTTAATGAAGGACATTGAAGCGGCAATAAAAATCCACAATGGTTGGATTCAGTGTATCATAGATGAAGAAAAAGTGATATGGGATGTCAGTATCTATGCCGGTAAGATATGAAGCTTGCCGTAACAGTTCAGCCGCCCAATCGCGCTCTTTGCGATATGTGTGCATCATTGTATTAGTTCATCTGTATATCAGCTCATTGAATAGCTATGGCTGAACTGTTACAGCTTACCAGCATAGATACTGGGCAGGAACATAATTGTCATGGTAATGACACTTCTTCATAATAGGGAGTGATAACATAGTACGTTCTGGTTATTTTGGCTATTCTTTGTACCTTCCAGTAATCGATGTTTTGATTATTATATCTGATCGGCTTGCTGGAATGATAGATCCTCACGTTAAAAAAGTGATTCTGTGATACCTGGTTAAAACCGATGTCTTCGATGTCATAACCTTGCTGTTTAAAGAAATGGCAGATCTCATCGGTTACGTGGCGGCTGTTTACGCTTTGAACTGTCAGAATAGTCGATACGTATGTGAATATTGACATGATTAAAACGATAACCAGTTTTTGGTAAAAGTAAATTTTTTTTCTGTTTCTGCTGTATTTGTATTTTTCTTCAATGATAAAAATCCCCTCCTTCCACACAAACATTTATAACATAATAACTGAAAACAGCCGACTTGTTCCAAAATCTCCGTAAACGGTATTAAAAATACGGTAAATTTGTGGTATGATACTTGGTAAGATACTTTGGTAAGATACTATAGAAACAAAAATCATGGAGATTCATACGTATGCCAAGAGAAACAGACAATAACCGGAGCGGTTTCCCTAGAATATATGTGGTGGCCGGAGTTTCTGTATTTATACTGGTCATTTTATCGGCAGTGATCCTGAGTTCCGAGAATTCATCAAGAAGTCCCGGCGGGACGGAAAAGACCGGGACGGCTTCCGCTGCTCCGGCCGCTGACGCGGCGAACCAGGCTTCGTCCCCGTCTACCGGCTACCAGCCGGACAGCAACATATCCTCAGGCAATGACGATATAGACCGGCTGTATCGTGAAAACAAACTGCGTGTTGATGACCTGGATTTCTGGGACATGTATTCCCAGCCCGACGGCACTGGGCTTCAGGATACGGACGTGGCGCCGGAAGAACCGGTGGCGACTCCGGCACCGCCACCCGAGCCAACAGCGGATCCCTCGCAAGACGGCAAGCATACGCTGGTGGAAAGAAGGGACGGAACGACAGAATGGGTGAGCATCAATCCTTATATCAGCAAAAACACCTATGACCTGATGAATCTTCGGATGCGAAGCGACCGGATGGGGTATTATGAAGGACAGCGTGAGACTTCTTTTTTTGGAGTTGATATTTCCCAGTATAACGGGACGGTTGACTTTACCCTGTTAAAAGAGGCCGGGGTGGATTATGTCATGATCCGGCTGGGGGCCCGCGGATATGAAAGCGGGCAGATATTCTTGGATGATTATTTCGTGGACAATATTACCGGCGCCAATGAGGCCGGCCTTCATGTCGGGGTTTATTTTTTCTCTCAGGCCGTTTCGGCGGCAGAAGCTTCGGAAGAGGCCGCTTTCGTGCTGCAACAGCTGGCAGGACGGGAAGTGGCTTATCCGGTGGTTTTTGATATGGAGTATATCAACAATGATGTCTCGCGGATCGACGGGCTGTCTAAAAATGCCAAGACGGATATTGCCAGGGCTTTCTTGGATGATGTCAAGGCAGCAGGCTATGTGCCGATGCTTTATGGTACCAAGGAATGGCTGGTGGAGCAGGTTGACCTGACTAAGCTGACAGAGTATGATATCTGGCTTTCCCAGCAGATGGACCTGCCGGATTATCCTTATCAGTTTCAGATGTGGCAGTATAACCTGAATGGCAGTATCGAGGGGATTTCCGGTGATGCGGATTTTAATGTCTGTTTTGTGGATTATGTTTCCCGGTGAAAATATGGCGTATAATTCTTTACCTTAGGGGAAATCGCGGTCTGTGAGTAAATGTCGGCATAGACAAAAGGAGAGAGGCCCTCAAGATAATTAGGGGTAAATTGCTTGGTCACGCCGGCTTTTTTCAAGATGTCGACGGCCTTGTTATAGGCAATCGCCGCTTCTGTTTCGGTGTCGTAGGTCCCTACGGTATAATTTCCGACAATATGGATTTTGACCCGGTAAGAAGTTTTGCCGTTTTTCTGTATCCGGCATACCCCGTTATAGCGGTTGATGATCTCGATGTTTTCATACCGGTAATCATAAATATCGTCGTTCACGAACCGGTAGTCACGGTTTCTTACGGCATAATTTTTGATGCCGTAACGGTTCAGGATGTTTACCTGCATGCCATAGTCGGCCACAAAAAAATGTCCGCCGCGTTTCATGATGGTACGCGTCGAATAATAGAACAGGTCGTCTATGTCAAATTTTAATATGATGGCAGGCGACAGATAGTATTCGAAATATTTCTTCTTAATAAAAATGGGCGTAGCAAAATAATAATTGTTATCCCGGAAATTGACCAACGTGACCCATTTTTCCAAGGGCAGGATCCGGTGCTGAGAATAATCCTTCAGGGTCAGGGAAGGATCTTTAATAATGGTTCCGGCTTCAAGATAAGCCGCATGAGCTTTTACCATGGTATCATAACTTCCCAGGCTGATATGTTTATGCTTAAAGGTGATCGAAGAGCGATAATAAATGCTGTGGTCTTTTTTTTGATGGGGATATACGCCCGGAAGCCGTTTTTGCGTATAGCCGTTCCTGTTATTTGAGTTCAACTTTCTCATCCCTTCACAATCAGTCATAAATTCATGTTAATTATCCGGGCAGCGCGATCCTTTACATCGATTCTGGTTTCAGCTGTCGGATGCTGTAAAATGTCTTGTTCTATAGGGTTTCAGCTATGTATCAAGTATAACATTATCTGCAATTATTTACAAATATGAGAATTATTTCATATATTTGAAAGTTTTAGATATATTTTTGGTAAATGTTGTATAAAATATTAAAGAACTATTACGTAAATATGACAAGCTGTTCCGGCAAATATTTATGAATAATTTGGTAGCTGTTCAGTAGGCAGTAGAATAATTACAATATTTTACGGAAAGAAGGAAGATGGATGTTTAAGCGGGCATTGACACAGTTCATCCTGTGTAATATGATAATAGCGGTTTGCTGGTTCAGCATTAAGACCCTTGAGGTCAGCCGCGTTGCGGCTACCCCGGCTTTTAAGCAGGCTCTGCTGGCAGCATTGCCGGAAGAGCAGGAAGATCATCTCCAGCGCGAGGGTTTTTGGGGCGTAATGGGACGGGCGGCTTCCGGTCAGCGTATTGTGGAATACAATATCCTGGAGCGGACAAGCATGGATATGCCTCAGGAAGAATATGACATACTGACCCGTATTGTCGAGGCGGAAGCAGGGAATGAAGATGAAAAGGGACGGATGCTGGTAGCTGGTGTCGTTCTGAACCGGGTAAGCCATAAAAGATTCCCTAATACGGTTACGGATGTGGTTTTCCAGAGCGAAAACGGGACATCCCAGTTTTCTCCCGTGTCCAACGGCCGTTTCTATTCGGTCAAGGTCAGCGAAGCGACGATTAGGGCGGTTGACAAGGTTCTTGCCGGCGAGGATGTGACGGAAGGGGCATTGTATTTTGCCTCAAGAAAACATGCCGACCCAGAGAAAATGCAGTGGTTTGACAATAATCTGACCAAGCTGTTTACTTACGGCGGCCATGAGTTTTTCAACTGATTCATGGCAGTAACAGTTCAGACCTTCCACCGACATTTATTTTAGCGATTTTAAGATTCCATGAATTGCGGATGATAAACAGATATGCTATAATTAAATATTCACGCAGTAATGTACGGCAGATGGGAGAAAGCATGAAACCAGTGAAATATATCAGTACCAGAAGCAGGCAGGAGCCGATCCCGGCTTCGCAGGCGATCTTGAAAGGAATATCCGCGGACGGCGGATTATATGTGCCGGACCGGATTCCGGTATTGGACAGGAGTCTCATCGAGCTGTCACATATGTCATATCAGGAAACGGCATATGAGGTAATGAAATTATTCTTCAGTGATTTTACTGAGGACGAGCTGAAAGACTGTATTGCCAAGGCTTATGACGATAAATTCGACAGGCCGGACATCGCCCCCCTTAAAAAGGCCGGAGCGGCCTATTATCTGGAACTTTTTCACGGGGCCACCAGTGCCTTCAAAGACATGGCGCTATCCATCTTGCCCCATCTGCTGGTACTCTCTGCCCAGAAGAATCAGGTCAAGGATGAGATCGTGATCCTGACCGCGACTTCCGGGGATACCGGGAAGGCTGCCCTGGCCGGTTTCGCCGGAACGAAGGGAACCCGTATCATCGTATTTTATCCGAAGAACGGTGTCAGTACGATTCAGGAAAAGCAGATGCTAACCCAAAAAGGTGACAATACCTATGTCGTGGGAATCCACGGCAATTTTGATGATGCCCAGACCGGGGTCAAGAAAATATTCGGCGACAAAGAACTTGCCGCCCACATGGAAAGCAAAGGTTTCCGGTTTTCCTCGGCCAATTCCATCAACATCGGCCGGCTGATCCCTCAGATCGTTTATTATGTCTATGCCTATGGAAAGCTTCTGGCAGAAGGAGCCATAGCCGACAAAGACCCCATCAATGTAGCGGTTCCGACCGGCAATTTCGGCAATATCCTGGCGGCTTTTTATGCCAGACAGATGGGCCTTCCGATTGACAAACTGATCTGTGCTTCCAATGAAAATAAAGTCTTATATGATTTTTTGGCAACCGGTTCCTACGACCGGAAAAGAGCGTTCATCCTGACCTCATCCCCGTCGATGGATATCCTGATTTCCAGCAACCTGGAACGCCTGATCTATTACCTTACCGGAGGCGATCCGGAGCAGAACCAGTCCTTTATGAAAGAACTGAGCCAGGACGGGGTTTACCATATCAGCGCAGGCATGAGAAGCGGCCTGAAGGATTTTTACGGGAATTATGCCACAGAAACAGAAACCGCCGCCACAATTAAGGATATCTATGAAGCGACCGGTTATGTCATCGATACCCATACAGCAGTAGCCGCTTGTGTCTATGAGAAATATGCCGCCAGCACCAATGACCGGAAACCGACAGTAATCGCTTCGACAGCCAGCCCGTTTAAGTTCGGCAGAAGTGTCCTGGGAGCCATCGATCATTCCGGCAGCACGCTCGGAGACTTTGAACTGCTCGACCAGTTGGCCCGGCTGTCGCAGACCGCAGTTCCGGCTGCCATTGCGGAGCTTAAGACAGCACCGGTGCTTCATAAGAAAGAATGTGAAGTTGATGAAATGAAGCAGACCGTTACAGATTTTCTGGGAATATAAACCGGCTAGTAATACCGATACCTACAGACGCTGAATACCATGCAGGCAAGAGGAAAACCTATGAAACATATTCTTATAATAAACCATAAAGTGATAATTTCACAAAGACCAGAAGATACTGATAAGAATTCATTGCTAAAGTATCGCATTTCTGAGCTTCAGACAGGCCAGGAAGCATTAGCGTTCCTGCTTCACAGTCGGCCGGATCTTATTCTGATGGAAAGCCGCCTTCCGGATATGGAGGGTTATGAGCTACTTAAGATTTTACGAGAAGATGAGAAAAAGCCTGACATCCCCGTTATCTTGCTGACCGCAGATACGGACGGGCAAAGTGAAATCAGAGCGCTTAAGCTGGGCGCGGCGGACTATATCCAGATCCCATATGATACGGAGATTTTATTGAACAGGATCGCTAAGGCCATTGATGCCGAGGAGACCAAAAGGACTCTGGAGATCCTGGCTAATGAAGACAGCCTCACGGCCTTGTGGAACCGGCGGTATATGGAGGAATATATCGAAAAAGGAAACACCCGCCAGAATGCGGGAGTGTTTATGCTGCTTGACATGGATAATTTCAAGAAGGTCAATGATAATTACGGGCATCTGATGGGTGATGAAGTCCTGGTAGCATTTGCACGGACACTAAAAGAATACGCCGGAAGCGAGAACAGGGTCTGCCGTTTGGGCGGAGATGAATTTGTTGTCTTCCTCAATTCCAGCTATACCGAACAGGAAATCCGTGATATCGCCAGAAACCTGATCGTAACCATCGAATATGAGATTAACCGGGTACTAGATTTTGATGAAGAATCACGGATATCGGTATCCATCGGGATTGCGCTCAGGCCGGTCGACGGTAAGACGTTCCTGACCCTGTATAACAATGCCGACAAAGCCCTTTATTTTGTCAAGAAAAACGGCAAGAGAGGATATCACTTTTACGGAGAATCCAATGACAGCGTGCAGATCATGCAGGAAGAAAACAGTCAGATCGACCTGATGCATCTTAAGATGCTGATCCGCGAAAAAGACCGCCAACGCGGGGCCTACAAAGTGGAATACGGCGGCTTTAAGCGGATATACCGTTTTGTGGCCAGAAGTGTGGAACGTTCCAAGCAGGATGTCCAGATTGTCCTGTTTTCCATATCGTCCCAAGAGCATTTGTCCCAAGGGTATTTATCTCAGGAGCCTTTGCCCCAGGAGCCTTTACCGCAGGAGCATCCTGCCCAAGATGACCATATGAACTACTGTATGGAAAAATTAGAAGAGGCTGTCGCCAGTTCGTTAAGGCGCGGAGATGTGGCGACAAAGTACAGTTCTTCCCAATATGTAGTTATTCTGATGGATGCCACACCGGAAAACGGTGAAAAAGTGGTAAGACGGATCATGAATGAATACCAGAAGGGCAACCGCTATCCTGACTATGATGTCTCTTATGATATACAGTCAATTAACGGAATAAAGTCAGAGTCATCACAAAACATGAAAGAAATGTGAGGCAGTAATGGAATATCTGGAGCAAATCAAACAGGAAGCCGCCCAAGTGGCAAGGGAACTGCTTGAACAGTCTTTCCTGAAAACAAAAGACATCATTGTTATTGGCTGTTCCAGCAGTGAGATAGCGGGAGAGAGGATCGGTACTTTTTCCAGTGCCGAATTGGCCCAGGCAGTATTTGACGGGATATCTGAGGTACTCTTAGGGCAAGGCCTATACCTGGCAGCCCAGTGCTGTGAACACTTAAATCGGGCTATCATCATAGAGCAGGATGCCGCCGAATACGAACGTATCCCGGTCGTCAATGCCGTTCCCAAGCCGGGTGCCGGCGGCGCTTTTGCAGCAGCAGTATATGCCGGGTTAAAACATCCGGTGGCTGTCGAGCATATTCAGGCCCAGGCCGGCATCGATATCGGTGACACCTTGATCGGCATGCACCTCAAGGAAGTGGCGATTCCGGTCCGGATATCGCATCCGCAGATCGGCCATGCCCACGTAGTCTGCGCCCGGACAAGGGCCAAATACATCGGCGGCGCACGGACTGCCTACGACGACAAAATAAACTAATTAAGCAAGAGGGAGTTGCGGATTTGGGCAGATTATATGTTGTTGCTACACCGATCGGGAACCTTAAGGATATTTCTGAAAGAGCGTTAGAGACCCTTCAGAACGTCTCACTGATTGCGGCAGAAGATACCAGAAGAACCCTTCAGCTATTAAACTATTATGCGATCAAGAAACCGGCAGTCTCTTATCATAAGCACAATGAACATGCCCGAGCGGAAGAACTGACAGCCAAAATAACCGAAAACGATCTGGATGTTGCTTTAGTATCCGATGCCGGAACCCCCTGCATCTCCGATCCCGGCTGTATTCTGATATCCTTGGCCCGCGAAAAAGGCATCGAAGTCATTGCTGTCCCCGGTGCCTCAGCAGCCATAGCCGCCCTTTCCGTCAGCGGCTTCCGCTATGATCATTTCAGTTTTCTAGGCTTTATTCCCCGTGATAAAAAAAGCAAAGAACGATATTATGAGATCCTGAAAACCTCCCCCATCAATACCTTCGTGCTCTATGAAGCCGGCAACAGGATCAAAAACACACTGTCCGGCATCACGAAACATCTGCCGGACTGCCAGGTGTTTATCATCAACGACATATCCAAGTTTCATGAAAAATCATACGTCGGTACCATTTCAGAAGCGATCGCCCTGCTAGGGCAAAATCCCAATTCCGAATTGGGAGAATATACGTTTATCCTCCAGCGCAACAATCAAGAGCCGTCATCGCCAGATGCTACGCCGCCCTTGTCAATAGAAGCCCTTCTGGTCGACGAGATGATCCGCTCTTCCTGTTCCATGAAAGAGGCTATTGCTGCGGTCAACAGCAGCAATGCGAAGCTGAGCAAAGGGGATGTCTATAAAGCCTCGCTCCGGTTAAAACAGCTCATATAATATCATTCACGCGTAATCATAGATGAATTTCTTCTCCCGGCTCAACGATAAGCTTATTCGGTGCCTTCCACTTCTCAGCCGTTTTACGGATGGACTCGTTAGGTTTCAGGTGGATGAGGATATTATGTTTCGCTCCGGTAATCCTGGCGCACTCGGCAGCCTCATCCGGCCCCATGTTGAAGAATCCGTCACCCGGAAACAGTGCGTAGTCAAGCTCCGAAGCTGCCAGATTTTCCATTTCTTTTGTCTTCGAGGTGTCGCCGCTGGCATATATCTTCACCCCGTCAATCGTGATAATGTAACCGACACATTCTTTCGGATCGTGGTTCTTATTTCCGGCCTCGACAGCCCCTATATTTTATCCTGTTCCCGAGCCCTCATTAATTATTTCCCTATTTGCAGTTTGCCAAATCTACTTTTTCGCGGGGACTGGATGTGTAAGGGAGAATCCCTGACAATCCCTCATCCTGAAAATTTTTGCTTGACACCCCTGTCAGATATTGTATACAATTATACAGGAACAATCACGGGGGTTCCTAATTTACTTGTGAATCATGGGTAGCTAATCTGTTTCTGCAGTTTCGTAAGCAGCTCTGCATGGAGATTAATATGGGACATTATGAGATGAAAAAAGAAGAAGCCGATAAATATTCGCTGCGCGGCAGAGTCTTCCAGAAGCTGCGGGAAGATATTCTGAGCGGGCGCTATAAGGAACATGAGGAACTTCGGGAAGTAGCGATCGGCGAAGAGCTGGGGGTGAGCAGGACACCGGTGCGGGAAGCCTTCCGGCAGCTGGAGCTGGAAGGCCTGATTCAGATCATACCGAACAAGGGAGCCTATGTGACCGGGATCACGGCGAAAGATGTCAAGGATATCTATATGATAAGGTCAACTTTGGAGGGCATGTGCGCTCGGCTTGCGACCGAGCAGATCACCTCGGTGCAGCTGGAAGAAATGGAAGAAAATATTTATCTGGCAGAATTCCATGCTGCGAAAGGCCATATGGATCAGATGGCGGAGCTGGATAACCGCTTTCATCATATTCTTTACGAAGCCTGCCATTCCAAGATGCTCCAGCATCTTTTACAGGATTTCCATCAATATGTGATCCGGGTGCGGCGAAAAACCCTGGCCGATACGAACCGGGGCGGAGCTTCCAACGAGGAGCACCGGCTGATCATGGAAGCGATCAAGGCCAAAGACGGAGCCGAAGCGGAGCGTCTAGCTAACTTGCATATCAGTAATGCCTATGATAATATGGCAAAGAACGGACTGTATGATGTATATGGATAAACAGCATGCTCATATATGAACTTGCAAAAAATAATATGAATGATATGAAATATCATAAGGGAGGAAATAAGGTGGACAAGATATTGATGAAGGTACCGCTGGTAGAAATGGACGGAGACGAGATGACCAGGATTCTCTGGCAAATGATCAAGGAGGAGCTGCTGCTGCCTTTTATTGACCTGAAGACAGAATACTATGACCTGGGCCTGGAACACCGTAACGAAACGGATGACCGGGTGACCGCCGCCGCCGCGGCCGCGACCATGGAATACGGCGTGGCGGTAAAATGTGCCACGATTACGCCCAATGCCGCAAGGATGAAGGAGTATAACCTGAAAGAAATGTGGAAGAGCCCCAATGGAACGATAAGATCGATGTTGGACGGGACGGTGTTCCGTACCCCCATCAGAGTCAAGGGGATCGATCCGATGGTCAAGTGCTGGAAGGCTCCCATTACGCTGGCCCGTCATGCCTACGGGGATGTATATAAGAATACGGAGTTCAAGGTGCCCGGTGCCGGCAAGGCGGAACTGGTATTCACGGCGGCGGATGGGTCTCAGATTCGGGAAACGATACATGATTTCGACGGCCCGGGGATCTTACAGGGAATCCACAATACCGCGAAATCCATCAGCAGCTTTGCCAAAGCCTGCTTTACTTATGCGGCAGACACCGGGCAGGATCTGTGGTTTGCCACGAAGGACACGATCTCCAAGAAATACGACCATGAGTTCAAGGACATCTTCCAGGAGCTCTACGAAAAAGAATATCAAGAGGAGTTCAAAGCAAAGGGCATCACGTATTTCTACACCCTGATCGACGACGCGGTAGCTCGGGTGATGCGTGACAAAGGCGGGTTTATCTGGGCCTGCAAGAACTATGACGGCGACGTCATGAGCGATATGGTTTCCTCGGCCTTTGGTTCCCTCGCGATGATGACCTCGGTACTGGTATCGCCTGCCGGCGTATACGAATATGAGGCGGCGCACGGTACCGTACAGCGGCATTATTATCAGCATCTGGAAGGAAAAGAGACATCGACCAATTCGGTTGCCACTATTTTTGCATGGACAGGCGCCTTGCGCAAAAGAGGCGGCCTGGACGGCATCGAAGCCCTGGTACGTTTTGCGGATCAGATGGAAGCAGCCGTCATATCGACGATTGAAAGCGGAAAAATGACAAAAGACTTGGCGCTGATCACATCCTTAGAGGATGTCAGCGTGCTGAACAGCCGGGATTTCATTCAGGCGGTACGAGAGACTTTTGAGGCAAAGTATGAGCAGGGGTAATTCTTAATATAACAATGATTTACTGACAGTGACCGACCCGACCAAAATCACATCATCAGTACAGTTGACACAGCGTGCCGAGAGATATGTCAGGTCGGTTACTGCTATGTCAAACCGAAAATGCGTATCCGATTTTTCTATATCAGATACTTCAGGTCATGAAGCAGCTCCGGGTCATGAAGCAGCTCCGGGGCATGAAGCAGCTCCGAATCTTGAAACATCTCCGCATCAGCCTGATCTTCTCCGTATGAAATATCAAACTCTGCCTTGCTAACGTTTTGTCAACTAGATTAGTTCCTCCATCTGGACTCATTTCCTCATTATTTTGTTTTCCTATTATATATCAAAATTTTATCAGTTAGAAACACAAAAACCGTCAAATTTACAAAGAATCTGTCGATTAGACAAGATGTATTGAAAAAAAAACTTCACTGGTAAATAATGAAATCAAATACAATACATCCAAAATAAGAAAAGGAGATGAAAGCACAAATGAAAAGAATTACCAAAAAAGTGATCCAAACTTTATCACTGCTTTTGACTTTCACGTTGCTTGCCGCGCCTTTGACAGTAGCTGCGGAACCGGCAGAGACGGCACCGGCAGAGGCTACAGCGAGCCAGGTGCAGGCCCAGCCTCAGCAGAGGAGAATCATCGGGTATTTCTGCGAATGGCGCGACAATGAGCTCGGCCAGTACTACACCGTACATGACATCCCTTGGGGGAAAGTGACTCATATTAATTATGCATTTGCTGCCGTCGGAGACGACAACCAGATTCAGATCATGGATGAAGAAGCTGCGATCGAGCGGGTGTATCCGGGACAGGATGCTTCGCTTCCTTACCTTGGCCACTTCAATCTTCTGAACACTTACAAACAACAATATCCCGGCACCAAGACATTGATTTCGATCGGCGGCTGGTCGGCATCCGGTAACTTTTTCCCGATGACGAAGACGCAGGCCGGGATCGACACCTTTGTCGCCAGTGTTGTCGATTTTCTCCGCGAGTACGGTTTTGACGGAGCGGATATCGACTGGGAATATCCTTCATCAACCTCGCTGAGCGGCAATCCGGTTGATTATCCTCTTTCGGAAGAACAAAACCGGAGAAAAGAAGTTTATGATGATTTTCTTGCTTTGATGTCGACGCTTCGGACGGCACTGGATATCGCCGGCCAAGAAGATAACAAAGAATATCTGCTGACGATGGCAGCCCCTGCTTCTTCTTGGATCCTTGGCGGAATGGAGCTCGGAGAATATGCACAGTATCTTGATTACCTTAATATGATGACTTATGACTTCCACGGCTCATGGAACGGGTATGTCGGCCCGCAGTCAGCCATTTTCTCCGATCCCCGTGATACGGAAACCGCACAGTTACCGATCCCGGTACTGAGCATTGACTGGGCTTATAAGTATTTCAGAGGCGTCCTCCCGGCCGATAAAATCAATATCGGTATTCCTTATTATACCAGAGGCTGGAAGGATGTCACTCCCGGCGCTTATCCGGGCGGGCTTTATGGCCGGGCGGCAATGACCGGCGGCGGTGCCGACGGCATCGACGGGGTCTGGAACGATCCCCCTCCGGCAGAACCTTCCGGTACCAATCCGATCTATCATATAAAGAATCTTCTGGCGGATCCGTCACTCGGCTATGAGTTGTTCTGGGATGACGTTACCAAGACCTCCTACGTCTGGAATGAGTCCAAGAAAGTCTTCCTGACTCATGAAGATGAACGTTCCATGGCGGCTAAGATCCAGTATGTCATCGACAATGGCATCGGCGGCTATATGGTCTGGGAACTGAGCGGCGACTTTGATTATGATGAAGTGGCTGGTGAATATGTATCGGGTGATACTCTGACCACGTTGGCGTATGACATGTTTCAGGCAGCGCCTCCGCTTATTCCTGATCCGGGCATTCAGCCGACCGAAAACCAGATCGGTGACTTTGACTATTCCTTCACCGGCAATTACGATCATCCGAATTATACCTATGCTTTTACGATCAAAAACAATACCGGCGTAGATATTCCCGGCGGTTATACCTTAGAATTTGATTTCCCTAACTCGGCTATTTTCCAGACCCCTTGGGGCGGAACCATTGAATCACAGCAGAATAACGGGGTATTTACCCATTATGTGTTAAGGATGCCGGCGTATTCAGCACTTCCTAACGGCGGCTCGTTTACCCTGCAGGGCATGATTAAGCTATGCTTTACATGCGGTTTCAAGAATATCCAGATCAACGGGCTTTACACCAGCCAGGAATTCCCTGAAGCGGCTGACCCGGTTATCAAACCGGTCATCAGCGGAGCCGATGCTATAGAGATCGAAGTCGGCAGCATTTTTGACCCGATGGACGGCGTTACGGCCACTGATGCGGTAGACGGTGACCTGACTGACGATATCACGGTAACCGGAGCGGTTGATACCGACACGGCAGGCATATATCAGCTGGTTTACAGCGTGACCAACAGCCAGCCTGAGACTGCCACCGTGACAAGGACAGTTACAGTGGTTGCGCCTGTGGCAGTAAGACCGGTTATAAACGGAGCCAATGATGTCCAGATCAACGTCGGCGATTCCTTTAACCCGATAACCGGAGTGACGGCCAGTGATGCGATCGACGGCGATCTGACAAACGCCATTGTCGTCACAGGAAGCGTGAATACCCAGGTGGCCGGTGAATATGAACTTACTTATGAAGTTACCAACAGCAGTAATGAGACCGCCACAGTTGTCCGTACCGTTACGGTCAATGCTCCGCCCCCGAGTTATCCGGCTTGGGTCTTAGGCACGGTCTATGTGGCAGGCGATATGGTCACTTACCAGGGTCAGGTATACAGGGCCAAATGGTGGACTAACAGTGAGGTTCCTGGCGCATATGAGTGGGGAGCCTGGCAGCTGATACCTTAATTAAGCAACAATACAATATTCTTTTGCCATAAGCAGGACAGGCCGCAGATCAGATTGATTTGCGGCTTATTCTCACCTATGTGTATTGGTTGATTTTAAGATATTTCAGACGACTTGGTCGTTTTGAGCCGTAATGAAAGGAGATAACAATAAATGGTAATTAATTAACCATTCAGGTATTTGAGAAAGGAGATATGGAAATGAAAGACAGTAAAAGTCAAACTAAGAACTTAGTAACAAAAGCATTTGTGATTGTGTTAGTCTTCATACTAGCTGCCTTGCCTCTTACGACAATGGCGGCAGAAACGGAAGCATCACCGAATATAACGCAAGCTCAGCAAAGAAGAATTATCGGATATTTTTTTGATTGGGCTCCGATGAGCATTGACAGAATTCCTTGGGGAAAAGTAACTCATATACATTATGCCTATGCAGGAGTCGGAACCGACAACAGGATTAAGCTCAATGATGTGGCGGCCGCGATTCAACAGGTGTTTCCGGGTCAGGATACTTCCCTTCCTTATCGGGGGCATTTCAATTTGCTGAATACTTATAAACAGCAATATCCCGAAACAAAGACACTGATTTCGATAGGAGAATGGGAGCCCTATGGCAATTTTAATAGTGTGACAGCTCAACAAGCATCCATGGACACATTTGCGGACAGTGTTGTAGCTTTTCTCCGTCAGTATGATTTTGATGGTGTCGACATGGATTTCAGATACCCTGGTTATGATAATTATACGAATCTCGGAACGGCGGCTGGTTTTCGCGTTTTTGAATCACATTATTCCCATTATGATAAATTTCTCCAGTTGCTTCAGACGCTGCGGGAAAAACTGGATGGCGCCGGGGAGGAAGACGGCAAGCATTATATTTTGACGATGGTGGCCCCGGCTTCAGCAAGGATTCTTAGTAATATGGGACATGGCGAATATGCACAGTATCTTGACTATCTCAGCATAGCGACTTTTGACATGAGTTTTCCCAGTAATTACGCAGGACCGAATTCGGCACTCTATGCCGATTCCAGGGATCCGGAGGAAGCAGGATTAGCGCTTCCGACACAAAGCATCGACTGGGCATATAAGTATTTCCGGGGTGTGCTTCCGGCGGAGAAACTTAATATTGGCGTTGCCTATCATACAAGAGGCTGGAAAAATGTCACCCCAGGTGCTTATCCCGGTGGGCTTTACGGATCATTATTGCCCATTGACAGCGGTGCTGATGGCGCCAACGGGATCTGGAACAGCCCGTCATTTCCTACGGGTACCAATCCTTTGTACTATATGAAGAATCTGTTGGCAGATCCATTGCTCGATTATGATTTGTTTTGGGATAATGTCACCAAGACCTCCTATGCCTGGAACGGTACAGAAAACGTTTTCTTAACTTTTGAAGATGAAAACTCCATGCAGGAAAAAGTCCAATATATTATCGACAATGGAATCGGCGGATTGATGGCTTGGGAATTAAGCACCGACTTTGATTATGATGATGTAAACAATACATTTGTGCCGGGAGATACCCTGACAACTTTGGTTCACAATATGTTTGAGGCAGCACCTCCGCTTGTCCCGGAACCGGATTCGGATTTTGTTCCGGATTCAGGACTGGTGTCTAATTTTGACTATTCCCTTACGACATATAATATATACCCTTTTACAGATTATGCATTAATTATAGATAATAATACCGGAGTGAGGATACCTGAGGGTTTTACCTTAGAATTTGACTTTCCCAGTTCGGCAGTTTTACAGCCGCCATGGATGGCAGAGACTATATCACAGCAGGATAACGGGATATTTACCCACTATGTATGGAAGATGCGTGATTATATGGCAATTGAAAATGGTGCTAGGTTTGTGGTGAATGGATTGGCCAATCTGTGCTTTACGGGAGAATTCAGAAATTTACAGATCAATGGACGGTATTCTGCTGCGAAATATAAAATCCCAATGTTAAGTGGAATCGTTGATATTCAGATATTCAACGGTACTCCCTTTGATGCCATGAATGGGGTATCGGCCTATGATGTGGATGACGGCGACCTGACCAATGCTATTATGGTGTCCGGAACAGTGGATACCAATACTCCGGGTTCCTATCTGCTAACTTATAACGTTACAAACAGTAGTAATAAGACGGTCACGGTCACCCGGACCGTAACTGTGCTCCCAGGCCCAGAGATTTACGGAGTCGGTAATATCCAACATCTTATAGATACAGCCTTTGACCCGCTTGCCGGAGTTACAGCACATGACAAAATAGACGGCGACCTGACAGCTCATATCGTTGTCACCGGAAGTGTGAATAGTGCCGTGGTCGGCACCTATCATCTTACTTATGCAGTTACCAACAGTAACAATCTGACAAATACAGTGACTCGTACCGTTACAGTAATTTATTCGCCATGGGATCCTGATCAGTTCTATCTAAATGGTGCCTGTGTCAGTTATCAAGGGAATAATTATAGGGCAAAATGGTGGACACAAAATGAAGTCCCCGGCAGCTATATCTTTGGCGCATGGGAATTGATCTAGGGTAGTATTGTTTTATAAGTGAAAGCGGCAGATCCAGTCAGATCTGCGAAAGTGCTCCTGCAAGAGTGAATCATTTGGGAAGAACGCTCTACGTTCTTCCCAGCGAGCTTGCTCGCTTTTATTGCCAGTATAAGAATGAAACTATCATTACAAATTTATCAAATATTAACATATCGGTTCTGCTATCTGTTATAATAATACCAAGGTCAAAAGAATCATAGGTGATACATGACTTGAAAGGAGACAAGCTTGCTTATGCCGGAAAAAATACTGATTGTCGATGATGAACCGGAAATCGCTGATCTGATCGAGGTTTTCCTGAAGAACGAAAACTACCGAGTTTTTAAATACTACACAGCGACAGCGGCCTTACAATGTATTGACACCGTATCGCTTGATCTGGCGATCCTGGATATCATGATGCCGGACATAAACGGTTTTGAATTATGCCGCCGGATCAGGAAAAAGCACACCTATCCAATCATTATGCTGACAGCCAAGGATGAAGAGATAGATAAAATAACCGGCCTTACCTTGGGAGCCGACGACTATATTACCAAGCCGTTCCGTCCGCTGGAGATGATTGCCAGGGTCAAGGCCCAGCTGCGGCGGTACAAAAAATATAATGCCCCGGTCAGTCCTGACGATGCCACGATCCATCATGCCGGCCTGGTCATGGATGTCAAGACCCACGAATGTCATCTTGACGGCCAGCCGCTTCTTCTTACCCCTACAGAGTTTTCCATTCTCCGTATCCTTCTGGAGAAAAAGGGAAATGTCTTAAGCGCCGAGGAGCTGTTCCATGAAATCTGGCAGGATGAATATTACAGCAAAGGAAATAATACCATTACCGTCCACATCCGCCACCTGCGGGAGAAAATGAGCGACACGGTCGAAAACCCCAGATACATCAAAACAATATGGGGGGTAGGATATAAGATTGAAAGATAAATTTACGGTTCGCCGGTCACAGAAAAAAAAGGACGAATACGCACAGCTTAAATCTAAAATGTACAGCCGTGTTCTGGCGGTAGTATTTTTATCAGTTGTGTGTATTCTCGGTATTTATTTTATCTGGTTCGGCAGAGGAGCTGATCTGCTCGTCTTCTTGATGCAGCGGATTTTCAACAAACCGTATTATGAAACGATCATGATGTACGACCGTATCTTCCGCAGTAACCGGGAAGTCATCTGGCTTCTGGGTACTACTTTCATATTTTTGATTCTGTTACGGATCTTTGTCAATTGGTTCAGCCGCTATTTCAATATTATCAACCGCGGCATCAACACCCTGATGGATGAAAAGGAAACCGAGATCCGCCTGCCCTCCGAGATGGCGGCCATCGAACGCAAGCTGAATACCGTCAAACAGACCTTAAGACAGCGTACCCTGGAAGTACAGCTGGCGGAACAGCGCAAAAATGACCTGGTCATGTATCTGGCCCACGATATCCGGACCCCGCTGACTTCGGTGATCGGTTATCTGAACCTGTTGGAAGAAGCACCCGACATGCCGGCCGAACAAAGGGCAAAATATGTTAATATTACGCTGGATAAGGCCTACCGGCTGGAAAAGATGATAAATGAGTTCTTTGAGATTACCCGGTATAACTATCAGCAGATCAGCCTGGTTAAGGAAAATATCGACCTGTTTTATATGCTGGTGCAGCTTTGTGATGAACTGACCCCGATTCTGGCGGCGAACGGCAACCGTGTGACCTTATTTGCTGACGAAGAACTGACGCTGTACGGAGATCCTGACAAACTGGCAAGGGCTATCAATAATATTCTCAAGAATGCGACGGCCTACAGCAAGCCGGGGACAGTAATCACTATTTCCGCGGAACGAAAGGGCAGCACGGTCACCATTTATCTGGAGAATGAATGTGACACCATACCGAAGGACAAACTGGCAGCGATCTTCGAGAAGTTCTACCGCCTGGATGAGTCCCGTGCCTCTGACACAGGGGGAGCCGGGCTGGGACTGTCTATTGCCAGGGAAATCATTACCTTGCATGGGGGAAGCATTGAGGCCGACAGTGCGGATGGCCGCATTATTTTTACGATCAGGCTGCCGGCCAGAGCCGTGTAAGTTACGGGCATACAACAGGTTACGGGCATGCATCAGGTACGGCGTGCGTCAGATTACGGTCGTACATCAGGTTACGGCATACATCAGGTTCTCAGTATTCCTTAGCACCTTAAGATAATCTCAATATATTGTTAGTATCTTATTTATATTAAAATAATGATAACTTATAACATAACTTGTCTGTTTCTGGTATTCTTTATCCTGAGACAGGCAGTTTTTCATTTAAGGAGATAATTATGAGCTTATTAAGGGTAGCCGTTATTTTTGGCGGCTGTTCATCGGAATACAAGGTGTCGCTTCAGTCGGCTGCGGCAGTCATAGACCATATGGACCGGTCGAAGTTCATCCCGGTTTTGATCGGGGTTAACCCGCAGGGAGACTGGTATCTTTACAAAGGGCCTACGGAAAAAATAGCGAGCGACACCTGGGAAGAAGCTTCTTTCTGCACTCCGGTTGCGGTATCGCCCAGCCGTACCGGGCCCGGCTTGATGATACTGGAAAACAACAAGGCCGTAGTTTTTCCTGTTGATGTTGCGTTGCCCTTGATACATGGTAAAAACGGCGAGGATGGAACCGTTCAGGGATTGTTTGAACTTGCGGGCATACCGGTGGCGGGCTGCGGAGTACTGTCTTCCGCGATCTGCATGGACAAGAAGCGTGCCCATCTTCTTGCCGCCGCTGCCGGAGTTATCGTACCGAGGTCTTTTGTTCTGGAGCAGCCGCTGCCGCCGATCGAGATCGTATTGGATCAGGCGGAAGCGCTTGGCTATCCGTTGTTTGTTAAGCCGGTTAAAGCCGGCTCTTCCTTCGGCATTACAAAGGCAACCGATCGATGCCGGCTGCCGGACGCTATTGATGCCGCTCTTTGTTATGACGATGCCGTGATCGTGGAAGAGTGTATTAGCGGTTTTGAGGTAGGCTGCGCCGTAATGGGGCATCGTCGGCTGACAGTGGGGGAAATCGATGAAATTGAGCTTTCGCAAGGGTTCTTTGACACCACCGAAAAATACACCTTGAAAACTTCCGCCATCCACGTCCCGGCCAGAATATCTGCCGGAACTTCGGAAAGCGTCAAACAGGCGGCCAAGCTTATCTATCAAGCGCTGGATTGCCGGGGCTTTGCCCGGGTTGACTTTTTTCTGACCGCGTCAGGGGAGATCATCTTCAATGAAGTAAATACCATACCGGGGTTTACGGGGCACAGCCGCTTTCCCAATATGCTGAAAGCGGCCGGCTGGTCTTTTGAACAGATTGTCACCGATATCATAGAAAGGGCTATGACGGATGATTGATTACGTTACTATTTTTCTTGCGATCAGTGCCTTATCGGCCATCACCCTGATCCTGAATAAAAGCCTGCCACAGGGACGCAAACGGCGGTTTTGCCGGGGCCGCGCCTGGATCGAAATCGACCGGCAAAGCCTTTATCAGAATGTGCAGTCCCTGACCGCTATGCTGCCTCCCGGCTGTCGGCTGATGCCGGCCGTCAAAGCCGATGCCTACGGCCATGGCGCTGTCATCATAGCCAAGGCTCTTAATGATTTCGGGATAAGTCATTTTTGCGTGGCGACTGTTGCTGAGGGCATTGAACTCCGACAGGGCGGTATCAAGGGCGACATCCTGGTCTTGGGCTATACCCATCCGGAACAGCTGCACCTGCTGATACGTTACCGCTTAATCCAAACGGTGGTAGATTATCCATATGCCCAGATCCTGAACGGTTTCGGAAGAAGAATCCGGGTTCATATTAAAATTGACACTGGCATGCATCGCTTAGGGGAACGCTATGACAGGATTGATGAAATTGCGGGAATATTTGACTGTCGGAATCTTTCCGTAGAAGGCCTCTATAGCCATTTGTGTACGGCCGATGCCATACCGGAACAGGGCGCATGTACACAATCTGGTATCGATTATGTTTACTTTCAGGCCAAGGCACTCCATGATGTGACCGATCAGCTGGAAAAAAGAGGAATCCCCTGTCCGGCTGTGCATCTGACTGAAAGCTACGGGCTGATTCATTATCCGGAACTGTCGGGAGACTATGCCAGAATCGGAATAGCACTTTATGGAGTATTAAGCAGCCGGTTCGACCGTGTCAGTTGTCCGGCTCGACTTGCACCTGTTTTATCGGTTAAAGCTCGGGTTGCTGCGGTCAAGGAATTAAGTGAAGGGGAAGCGGCCGGATATGGGCTTCAATACAAAGCAAGCCAGAATACCCGGATTGCCGTCCTTACGATCGGCTATGCCGACGGCATCCCGCGGGCTTTGTCTTGTGGGGTCGGAAAAGTCCTGATAAATGGCCGTGAGGCGCCGATTATCGGACGCATCTGCATGGATCAAACACTGGTCGAAGTCAGCGGGATTGAAGTCAGCTCCGGTGACATCGCCGTAGTGATCGGGAGTTCCGGTAACAAAGAGATAACAGCCTATGATATCGCGGAACAGGCCGGCACTATCACCAATGAACTTCTCAGCCGTTTGGGTGCTCGTCTGGAAAGAATCATGGGGTAAAGAAAAACTCCTGTAACAATATCTTGTTACTTGATTTTATCAAAAGGAGTTTTGTTAAATCGAAGTTCCGTTCAGACTTTGTTCAGGGTATTCATGTCATGAGAGCCGCTGACTCCCAGTCTTCATATAATAAGCTCAGCTGACTGTCAATAGCGGTTCGTTCAGACGTCAGTCTCACCAGTTCCCCGACATCGGTGGCCAGTTCCGGCAGGAGCATCTGCCTGTCGAGGGCGGCCAGCTTTTCCTCCAGTTCTGTGATCTGGTTTTCCAGCCGTTTCAAGGCGTTTTCCTTTTTACGCAGCTGGGACTGCTGTTCTTTGCGGCGGAAATACTCGCTCTTGTTTTCTGTCTCTGCTCTGTCCGGCTGGGCGGTATCGACCCCGTTAGCATTTCCTTTCTTTCCAGTAACTTTACCGGAGTTTCCCTCCGGGTTTTTGTCCAGTTCCTTTTCTAGGTTTTTTTCTAGATAATAATCGTAATTGCCAATATAATTGATGAACTGCCGCTCCGACAGATCCAGGATCCGGGAAGCCGTTCGGTTAATGAAATAGCGGTCATGAGACACATAGAGGACGGTGCCGGTATACCGGTTCAGGGCAACTTCGAGGATCTCCTTGGACATGATATCCAGATGATTGGTCGGCTCGTCCAAAACCAGGAAATTAGCTTCCGAAAGCATCAGCTTGGCCAGTGCGACCCGGCCCCTTTCCCCGCCGCTCAAGTCCCCTATTTTTTTGAACACTTCGTCCCCGACAAACAGAAAGGCGGCAAGGACATTCCTGATCTCCGTATTGTTCAGCGAAGGGTAGGCATCCGATATTTCGTCAAACAGGCTTTTTGCCGGGTCAAGCACCTGATGTTCCTGATCATAATAACCGATCTTTACGTTGGTTCCCAAAGTAAAATCCCCCCGGTCGGTCGGCAAGATGCCGTTCAGGATCTTTAATAGCGTGGTCTTCCCTGTGCCGTTATCCCCGATGACAGCCACGTGTTCCCCGCGCTTGATCTCCAGCGAGACATCCTGAAACAGCGTCAGTGCTCCGAAAGCTTTGGTCAGCCCGGTCACGCTCAGGACGTCATTGCCGCTGACGCAGGAGGGGTTGAGTTCCATATGTATGTCACTGCTTTGTTCCGTCGGCCGTTCCCGCACTTCGATTTTCTGTAGCATCTTTTCCCGAGATTCGGCGCGTTTCACCGATTTTTCCCGGTTAAATGAGCGGAGCTTGGCAATCACTGCCTCCTGATGCTTGATTTCTTGCTGCTGATTCCAGTAGGCTTTCCATTCCGCCGACCGGAGCTGTTCCTTTTTCCCGACATAATCTGAATAATTACCGCTGAAAACGATTCCCCGGCTGTTGTCCAGTTCTACCACCTTATTGGCGATGCGGTCTAAAAAATACCGGTCATGCGAGACGATCATGACCGCCCCCTTATAATTCAGCAGATAGGTTTCCAGCCAGCGGATCGAAGACATATCCAGATGGTTTGTCGGCTCGTCTAAGATAATCAGGTCCGGTTTCTCAAGCAGGAGCTTCCCCAGTGCCACCCGTGTTTTCTGTCCGCCCGACAGCCGGTCCACGGCTTTGTCAAATTCCTCCTCGGTAAAGCCCAGGCCCTTTAAGACGCCGACCAGCTCGCTCCGGTAAGCATAGCCGCCGGCAAATTCATAATCATGCGTAAACCGCGCATAAGCTTCCAGTAACTGCGGAAGCTCGGCGTCTCCGGCATCCTTCATCCGCAGTTCCGTGTCCCTGATCTGTTTTTCCAGCTGGACCAGCCCCGTCTTTACGGAGAGCAGTTCCTGGTAAATCGTATTGCCGCCGTCAACAGCCCCGGTCTGTGCCAGATATCCCAAGGTTTTTCCTTTTGAGAGGACTGCTTCGCCTTCATCAGCCGCCAGTTCCCCCACAATAACCTTAAGCAGCGTCGTCTTTCCGGCTCCGTTTACCCCGACAACAGCTACTTTATCATAATCTTCCACATAGAAGGTAATACCCTTCAAGATGGATTTTTCACTAAACATCTTTCCCATATTCTGGCAGGACAGCACCATGACAACATCCTCACAATGTTAACGTAATTTATTACATACCAGTAACAGTTTACAAGCCCAACTAAATAATGTCAATCAATTGACTTACTTTTGGCACTCTTATATAATAAGATCAAGTGTATCAGGGAGGCCATTATGGAGACAAAAGAAGGTTCTAAAGATAACGCAAAAGGGATTTCTCAGGCGGTCATCAGCCGCCTGCCAAGATATTTCCGCTACTTAGGGGAACTGAAAGACCAGGGAACAGAAAGAGTATCCTCACAGGAACTGAGCGACATCATGAAAGTGACGGCGTCACAGATCAGGCAGGACCTGAACAATTTCGGCGGGTTCGGTCAGCAAGGGTACGGTTATAAAGTAGAATATCTTTATAAAGAAATAGGCCGGCTCCTGGGGCTTGATAAAAAACATCACCTGATTATCGTCGGCGCCGGCAACCTGGGCCAGGCCCTTGCCAATTACATGAATTTTGAGCGGCGGGGCTTTCTGTTTCGCGGTATTTTTGACAAGGATCCCCGGCTTCACGGAACCTTTATCAAGAACCTGGAAGTCATGCCGATGGAACAGATCAGCGGCTTTATCAGGACCAACGACATTGACATAGCCGTACTGACGATTCCCAAGGAAAGTGCCCTTACAGTAGCGGACACCCTGGTCAGGGCGGGAATCAAGGCTATATGGAACTTTGCTGATGTTGACCTGAATATCCCTGAGGAAATCCAGGTCGAGAACGTGCATCTTTCCGATAGTCTCATGAAACTGTCTTATAATATTAACCGTTACAAGAATCGAGGAAATCATGTCGAGAACTGATGACGTCTACAAACCGGCGCTAGAAAGCGCCAAAATCCCGATACTGACACTGGATCATAAGTGGCATAAGCTATTCACGCAGATCGATCCCGACTCCCATATCAAGAAACGGGAGGAAGAGCTGAATACCTTGCTCAAACGTCAGGGCAAGCTTACGAATGATGTGAAAAATATCAAGCGGCTTAAGCTGAAACTAATGGATGAGATCATGGAAAATGCCGAAGAAGCGGATAAAGGGAAGAGCAGCGCCGAGAAGAAGATGGAGGATAACAAGCGCCTGATCAACGAATGCAATGATAAGCTGGAGGCCTGCCAGGATGAGCTCATGGATCTGCCGAAGCAGATCAATGAAGTGAATTACCAGCTGATGCTGCTTACCATGGAGGTCTGCTACGAAAGATTACAGGCGGACAGCGCCGAAATAGAAGAAATCGCCCAGTGGATCACCCAGATCAGGGTGGAGCTGAAAAAGAAGCTGATCAGGAAACAGGAAAAAGAGATCATGACCAACGAGCTTTACAAATATATGCATCAGATTTTCGGAGCCAACGTGATAGAGATATTCGACATGAAGTATATACCGGAATCTAAGCTGCCTTCGCTGTCGCCTGCGCCTGCACCGAATCCGGAAGGTGAGCAGGAGGCGAAAGCGGACGGGAAATGATACATAAGCGGGAAAAGCCAGCAAGGCGGAAAACAGGGAATATGAATTATCTGGTCAGCGGAAATGAAATGAAAGAATATGACAGCAACACGACGGAAATACTGGGGATGAGTCCGCTGGTTCTTATGGAGCGGGCGGCACTTGCCACAGTAGCGGAGATCGTCAGGCGAAAGCCGGGCCCCAACCGGGTCCTGGCAGTTGCGGGATGCGGGAATAACGGCGGTGATGCCCTGGCAGTCGGCCGGCTGCTGGCTCTGGCCGGTCACGAGGTGGTTTTTGTCCTGATCGGGGACAAGAACCGGTGCAGCCCTGAGACCACAAGGCAGATTGTTATATTAGAAAAATATGGTTTTCCAATTCAGAGCAAAATAGAAAAGGGAGAATATGATATTATAGTAGACGGTATATTCGGCATCGGACTTTCCCGAGAAGTTTCCGGTGAATATGCGGAGGCGATCAGAAACATCAACCGGGCCGGAGCGGAAGGGGCTTTGGTCGTAAGCGTGGATATCCCTTCGGGGATACATGCCGGGACCGGAGCAGTGCTGGGAAAAGCGGTCAGGGCAGGCCTGACGGTCAGTTATGGCTTTGCGAAAAGAGGACATTATTTATATCCCGGCTGCGACTATACCGGGGAGCTGGCAGTGCGGGATATCGGGATTACGGAACATAGCTTCCGGGGAAATCGGCCGGAGCTGTTTACGTACAGCGGACTTGCGGATCTAAAGATGCCGTCCCGCAAGAAAAGCGGGAACAAGGGAACTTTTGGGAAGGTGCTGCTGATTGCCGGGCAAAAGTCCATGGCGGGAGCCTGTCAGCTGGCAGGGCGCGGATGCTTGCGTTCCGGGGCCGGAATGCTCGCAGTTCTTACTCATGAGTCCAACCGGGTCATCCTTCAGGAAGCTTTACCGGAGGCGATGGTGAGTACTTATGGAACAGAAAACGCCGGCAGGTCAGAAAACGATATGGAAAATATTCAGAAGGCGGCCAGGAAGTGGCTGACATGGGCAGGATGCATCGTGATCGGACCGGGCCTTGGCCGTAACGAACAGTCTGAGCTGCTGCTGCGGACGGTATTGACAGAAAGCCGTCTGCCGCTGGTGCTGGATGCCGATGCCATCTGGCTGTTGGGGCAGTCGCCGGAACTAAAGAATCTGTTTAGTCGGCAGTCGGATCGGAAGCGGATCTTGACGCCGCACATGGGAGAGTTTTGTGGCCTGACCGGCTGCCGTATGGAGGAAGCCAAAGCCCCGGACTTTCAATTCATCAGGAAAACGGCCCAGGAATTAAACGGTACTTTAGTATGTAAGGATGCCAGGACATATGTATGCCAGGCCGGCAGGACGGAAGCTTATCTAAATACCTCGGGAAACAGCGGGCTGGCAACAGCCGGAAGCGGCGATGTTCTGGCCGGAATCATCGGCGGGCTGCTGGCACAAGGGATGGCGGATTTCGAAGCCGCCTGCATGGGAGTGCACCTGCACGGACTGGCGGGCGATTTCGCAGCAAAACAAAAAAGTGAATACGGAGTGATTGCCTCGGATATCGTAGAAGCAGTTCCGGCTGTAATAAAAGCAGCCGGAGTATATACAAAGGGGGGTGTACTCATATCCGGCAAGGATTATTACAGGGAATTTCAGTAATTATGTGCACCATTTGAATACCTTCGGACAATGCGGTTATACTATAAAAGCTACGTATTTATGTAAACAGAATTGAATGAAGGGTGCGTGAAACATGTGGAAATGAGACGTGGAGATATATTTTATGCAGATTTACGACCGGTGGTCGGCTCTGAGCAGGGCGGGATCAGGCCGGTGCTGATCATCCAGAACGATGTAGGAAATAAACATAGTCCGACCGTCATCTGTGCGGCCATTACATCAAAAATGAACAAGGCTAAGCTGCCGACACACATAGAACTCAATGCCAGGCAGAACGAAATGGTCAAAGACTCGGTCATTTTACTGGAACAACTGCGGACTATCGATAAGAAACGGCTGAAAGACAAAGTATGCCACCTTGACAGTGACATCATGGAAAAAGTAAACAGAGGACTGCTGATCAGTCTTGAGCTCAATACATAGAGAATATATGGGATTGTGCCAGCTCAAATAATTATGCCAGAAACCACTTTATTGGATCATGCTCTAAAGTGGTTTTTGTGTGATTTGCCATAGCTGACTGGCTACGCAGTCATCGTCAGATTACCCGGGCCTCATCGGCTCCGGTTCCGGCTCCCGAAAATAAGTTTCATGAAAGCGGAGCTTCCTGAGACAGATGGCCATTCGGCCAATGATTTCTATATGCAATTCCTGATCGGAATCTTGACGGAACAGCGTCAAAATGATATAGTTTATGTGTTAAAATGCAGTTTAGCTGCATAAGCGCATCAGACATGCAGATGGGAGCAATGATGAATGACGGTGGTATCACGGTCAGTTACGTGTTTTTCGGGGGACTTTTATTGTTGGAATCCTTCTTGTTTGGATTTGATTCCGGACTGAACGGACTGAGTTTCAAAGAAATATCAGAAAAAAGCGAAGAGGGAGACAAAAAAGCCCGCCGGCTGCGGGACATCCTGCTAAAGCCGCAGATATATAATAATACGTTCCAGCTGATTATTACGCTGATCCATTTGATTATGGGCGGATTTTTCCTGATCCGGGTGATCGCTTTTGGACGCCGGCTTGCATCTGTGCCGTCGCCGGTCATCCCGCTTCTCGCGACAGCAGGGCTGATGTATATCCTGCTGACGTTCGGGATGCTGATTCCCAGGAAACTGGCGGCCAAAAAACCGGATCAATGGGCCTGGGCCGGGGTCAACGTAGTGACGGTCCTGATGATAATCCTGCGCCCGCTGACAGGACTGGTGGGGATTACCGCCAAAGGACTGTTATGGATTGCCGGGATCCGGGCCGATCAGGAAACCGAAGATGTCACCGAAGAAGGAATCATCTCGATGGTCAATGAAGGCCAGGAACAGGGAGTCCTGCTGGATACGGAAGCGGAGATGATTACCAATATCATCGAATTCGGCGATAAAGTGGCCAAGGATATTATGACCCAGCGCAAAAACATCCTGGCCATAGATAACCAGTCAACCTTGTCGGAAGCCGTGGACTATATGTTAAGCCAGAGTAAAAGCCGCTTTCCGGTATATGAGGATAATATCGACATGATCGCAGGCATCCTGCATCTGCGTGACGCTATGCGAGCCTATGCCAGTGAAGAATTGCGGGACAAGCCGATTGCCGCTATCGATGGGCCGGTAAGAGAGGCCGTCTTCATCCCGGAGACCAAGAAGCTCAGCGGTCTTTTCCAGTATATGCAGCAGGCCAAGACCCAGATGGTGATTGTGATTGACGAATATGGGCAGACGGTCGGCCTGATCGCCATGGAAGACATCCTGGAGGAAATCGTCGGCAATATCATGGATGAATACGACGAAGACGAGGATTATATCGAAAGCACCGATAATCAGAACGAATACATCATTGAAGGGAAAACCCCTTTGGAAGAGCTGGAAGAATGGTTCGGGATCTCGTTCCACGAAGAAGAGTTTGAAACCCTCAACGGTTTCCTGATTTCCCGGATGGATAAGATACCGGATGAAGACGAGATGTTTGACATCGATGTCGACGGCTATAACTTCAAGATATTGACCGTGGAAAATAAAATGATTACCAGCGTCAAGTGCAGCCGGACGGCGCATGCGCAATAATATAACAGGGAGGTTCATCATGTCAGGGCATTCTAAGTTTGCGAATATCAAGCATAAGAAAGAAAGAAACGATGCGGCAAAAGGGAAAATATTTACGATTATCGGCAGGGAAATCGCCGTTGCCGTGAAAGAAGGCGGCCCCGACCCGCAGAACAACAGCAGGCTGGCACAGGTGATCGTGAAAGCCAAGGCCAATAATGTTCCCAATGACACCATTGACCGCGGCATCAAAAAAGCCGCCGGCGACAGCAACAGCGTAAATTATAAAGTGATCACTTACGAAGGCTACGGTCCTAACGGGATTGCCATTATCGTCGATGCCTTGACGGATAATCAGAACCGCACGGCCGCCAATGTCAAGAATGCCTTTTCAAAGGGGAACGGCAATGTCGGGACACCGGGATGCGTCTCTTTTATGTTTGACAAAAAAGGCCAGCTCATTGTCGATAAAGAAGAATGCCGGATGTCAGCCGATGACCTGATGATGCTGGCTTTAGATGCCGGTGCCGAGGATTTTATGGATGAGGATGACTGTTATGAGATCCTGACCGATCCCGGGATATTTGACGAGGTACATAAAGAGCTGGTTTCCCAGGGTATATCTTTTGTTTCGGCAGAGGTTACCATGATACCGCAGAACTATGTGGAGCTGACGGATGAGACCGCTGTGAAGAACCTGAACAAGATCCTGGATCTGCTGGATGCGGATGACGACGTCCAGGCAGTGTACCATAACTGGGAGGAAGCCTGACTTCTAGGTTTCTTAAAAACTTACATACAAACAGACTTACATACAAACAGACTTACATACAAACAGACTTACATGAAACAGACTTACATGCAAAAGAATTACACACGAAAAACTTACCTGCGAAAAATCATACAAAAACTTTTATACAAACAGAGACTAACATTGACAAGGAGAAGAGGATGAAAAAAGAAACGATATGCATACAAGGGGGATGGCAGCCAGGAAACGGAGAACCGCGGGTGCTCCCGATCTATCAGAGTACCACGTTTAAGTATTCCAGTTCTGAAGATATGGGGAAACTGTTTGCGCTGGAAGCATCCGGGTATTTTTATACCAGGCTGCAGAATCCGACGAATGATGTTGTGGCACAGAAGATTTGTGACCTGGAAGGCGGGGTGGCGGCGATGCTGACAGCTTCCGGTCAGGCGGCTAACTACTATGCCGTTTTTAATATCTGCGAGGCCGGTGACCATATCGTCATGTCTAGTACAGTGTATGGCGGGACCTTCAACCTGATTACCGTTACGATGAAGAAAATGGGAATCTCCTGCACCGTAGTTGACCCTGAAGCCAGTTTTGAAGAGTTATGCGAGGCGTTTCAGGAAAATACCAAATGCGTCATGGCAGAAACGATTGCCAATCCGGCGATGGTAGTGATAGACATCGAGAAGTTTGCCAAAGCGGCGCATGAGCATCATGTCCCGCTGATTATTGACAATACCTTTGCGACCCCGGTCAACTGCAGCCCATTCCAGTGGGGGGCGGATATCGTGACGCATTCGACCACCAAGTATATGGACGGCCATGCCATGAGCCTGGGCGGAGCCATAGTGGATTCCGGCAATTTTGATTTCGGGAAATATCCGGATAAGTTTCCGGGGCTCTGTACTCCGGATGACACCTATCATGGGGTAGTCTATACCGAAAAATTTGGCAAAGGTGCCTATATAACCAAGGCTACGGTACAGCTGATGCGTGACTTGGGTTCCGCTCAGTCGCCCCAGAATGCCTTTTTACTGAACGTCGGCCTGGAGACCTTACATCTGCGGATGGAGCGTCACTGTGCCAATGCCCAGGCCGTAGCCGAATATCTGGAGCAGCATGACAAGGTGGCCTGGGTGAACTATCCCGGCCTTCCCAGCAACCGCTATTATGCCCTTGCTCAGAAATATATGCCCCGGGGCACCTGTGGCGTCATTTCTTTCGGTTTGAAATCAGGCCGGGAAGGGGCAGAGGAAATGATGGAGCACTTAAAGCTGGCAGCGATTGTGACCCACGTCGCGGACGCCAGGACCTGTGTGCTGCATCCGGCCAGCCATACCCACCGGCAGATGAATGAAGAACAACTTAAGGAAGCCGGAGTCGCACCGGAGATGATCCGCCTTTCGGTAGGAATCGAGCATATCGATGACATCATAGCGGATCTGGAGCAGGCCTTGTCATAATTGCTCAGAACCGCATAATCTAAAGTTTTTAGATGATACTGATTGAAACTAGTTGATACTGATTAGAAACAATAAGATACCATTCAGAGCACAGAAGGGTTGGCAGATGGGATAATGGAAGAAAAGACCAAAAAATTACCGTTTAAGTATATGTGGTGGTTTTTGTTCTCCGCATATGTGGTTTATTTCATAGTACGTGCTGCTGGGCAGATGGGCGACTATTTTGTGGTAGTCGACACGATGCTTAAGCAGGGCATATTTATCGGTCTTTCACTGCTTATTATGGCTATCTGCGGCCTGCTGGCTTATCTGGCCGGCCGGGTGCTGCGCCATATGAAGCCAGGCCGGCTTTTCAGAACGCTGACAGAGCTTCTGTTCTGGCTTGTTACAGGCAGCCTGTCAGCCCTACGTTTTTGGGAAGGCCTTCCCCGTCTGACCGGTGACTTGACTTTGCTGCAAAATGCCCTGATCCAAACCGGCGTAAGCAGCAGGGAAGTCTTGTCGGACACCGCGGCGCTTTACGTGGATCTGCTCTCGTTACTGTTTTCCTTTCTAGGCAACAAAGAAAGCGTCATAATCTATATCCAGTTCGTGATCCAGATCGTTACGATGATGATTCTTTATGTTGCCGTAAGGATTTTATGCGGCAGGATTGCTGCTTATACGACAGTGCTTATGATTGCCGTTTCTGCCCGTTGGATAGAAGCAGCATCCTCTTTACAGGCGGAAGTGATATATATGCTGTTATGGAGCATGATGCTGCTGTTTTTTGCTTTTCTGTTTCGTTTGCTGGCTACCGGAACCGGGCTGGTGGGGAAAATGCAGAATGTTTTTATCTTGATATCGGGGATTTTATGCGGCATGCTGATTTACTATGATTTGCTGGGCCTATTATTATTACCGCTCGGAATCTATTTTATTTCCCTTGCCAATCGCCTAAAACGGCCGCTGTTTTTATTGCTCAAAACCGTTGTTCTGGCTGGCGGTTCTGTTCTTGGCTGGCTGGTTCTGATACTCAGGGAAACATTTGAAAAGCAGACAGCCCTGCTGGACAGTATGAGCCGATGGAGCAGCCGCTACAAAATCCGCCTTGCTCCTACAGCCGTCATACCGGAAGAACATCTTTTATTACTTGCCATTATGATCATGTTTGCTTTATTTTTATCCATTTCTTTTTGGTTGAAAGAGAGACAGTCCGCTTCAGTTTGGATTTTCGCTATGCTGCTGTTATGCGTAGCTGTCCCGTCGCTGAATTCCGTGATTTTGGACAGCCGGATGTGGATTACCTTGATCTGGGCCATCCTAGCCGGCGAAGGCCTGCAAAAGACGGTTAGAGCCGGCATGACCGTTCCTGCGAAATCGCCCAAGGACACAAATACCGCAGAGCATTCCGCTGTCATTGAATCATCGGGCGAGAGGGCCGGCCATGTGCCGGGCCAGACGGCGGCGGATAACGTACCGACAGAAATAGTCAAAAAGCAGGCCTTATTTGAGCAGCTGAAAACTCCGGATGCCCCGGACGCTGTCATAGACGAACCAGACACGGTTCTCAGTAAACAATACAGCGACATTCCCGAAGAAAACAATAAGATACCGTTGAACCTGGATGTGGATAAAGAGAGCGTATTTGAAAAGATCAGTGAGACAGATACGTTGCCGGCCAGTGTTGTCAGTTCCGACATGGCGGAAGAAGTGAAAGAAAAAAACATCGGGAAGGAGAAAAACGTAGAAAATGCCCCAATAGTCAATGAGAAAAATATAAAAGAGAAAAAGATAAGAGAGAAAAAAATAAAAGAGAATAATATAAAAGAAAAGAAGATAAGAGAAAAGAAGATAAGAGAGAAAAAAATAAAAGAGAAGAAGACAAAAGGTGAAAATAGCACTCCGAGCAGCAATGACGAGAGCAATATCGAGAGTAAAAATAGAGTGAGCAGAAATACTGAGAGAAGAAACACCGAGAGCAAAAATACCGAGAATAGATATAGCGAGAGTAGACGTAACGGATCCCCCGCAAAAATGACAGAAGCAGCCCAAAAAGCGGAAGAATCCCGATATGACACCTCCAGCAATGTCAAATATATCGACAACCCGCTCCCCCTGCCGCCTAAGCCGGTCAAGAAAGGGATGCGCTATCCCTTAAAAATCGGTGACAGCCAAATGCATTATGATTATGAAGTAAAACCAGATGATGATTATGACATAGAATAACAATGTGCGTGTGCCGTGTGTCACGGATAATACAAATAAAATATAAGATTGTGTAAATATGTTTCATTTTTTCTCCAATATAATGATAGTAATCAAAAACAAGGCATCCGCTAATGTCAGCGGAATGTACCAAAAGTACTTTTTAGGAGGAACATTATGGGTAATGAACAATGCGGAAAAATCGAAGAGGCGATTCAGAATCTATCTTTTGCAGGCGCTCCGGTCAGCTGGGAGCGGTATGGAAGCGGTCACATTAACGACACATTCCGCTTAATCTGTAAGGACGGTGAAAAAGACCGGCAGTACATCCTGCAAAGAATCAATCATCATGTATTCAAAGACCCGGTGTCCCTGATGGCCAATATCGCCGGTGTAACCGCCTTTCTCCGCGAAAAGATCGAAGCTTCCGGTGGGGATTCCGAGCGGGAGACCCTCAACATCATCAAAGCCAAGGACGGAAAAGACTATTATCAGGACAGCGACGGTAATACCTGGCGGGGCTACTATTTTATCGAAGGCGCCCTGACCTATGACCAGGCCCGCAGCCCGGAGGATCTGTACCAAAGTGGGAAAGCTTTCGGGGAATTCAAGCGTCTACTGGCTGAATACCCGGCCGACCGGCTGACCGAGACGATACCGAATTTTCACAACACACCAGTACGCATGAACAATTTTAAGCAGGCAGTGGCTGAAGATGTGAAAAACCGCGCCCAGCTGGTAAAGGAAGAAATTGCTTTTGCGCTGGAACGGGAAGCCGAGTGCGGCACTTTGATCCAGATGTTGCAAGAAGGCCGCCTGCCGCTCTGTGTCACGCACAACGATACCAAACTGAATAACATTATGCTGGATGACCAGACCGGAGAAGCCGTCTGCGTAATCGACCTCGATACCATTATGCCAGGGCTATCCCTCTTTGATTACGGCGACGCCATCCGCTTCGGTGCCAATACCGCCAAAGAGGACGAGACCGATCTTTCCAAAGTATCGCTTTCCCTTCCCCTGTTTAACATGTATACGCGAGGATACATAGAAGGGTGCCGGGAAAGCATAACGCCGGAAGAAAGGGAAATGCTGCCGATGGGTGCCAAGCTTATGACCCTGGAATGCGGGATCCGTTTTCTGGCGGATTATTTGCAGGGCGATATTTATTTCCATACGGCACGCGAGAACCATAATCTTGACCGGGCCAGGACTCAGTTTGCGCTGGTTGCCGACATGGAAACCAAATGGGAAGAAATGAAATTTATCGTTCAAAAATATAAGTGATCAAAGATATAAATAATCGGCAATTTTTTTCACCGAATCAGCATATTCGGATGGACTCATTCCCGTCAGTTGTTTAAACTGGCGGGAAAAATAATGCACCGAAGTATAGCCAAGGTAACCGGCAATCTGGGTAAAATTAAGATCATTGTTGCGGATCAGCTGTTTAGCCGTCTCAATTTTCAGCCGGTTGAAATAGGTGATCACGCCGCATCCCGACCTTTCCCGGAACATCTTTTTCAACTGTGAAGTGCTGATCAAATTGTCCCGGCTGATCTGCTCAATGGTCAGCCGGCTGTCAATATGCTCTTCCAGATAGCGGTCAATATTCTGATCGGCGGTCTTGAGCGGAGCCGTATTCTTCCCGGCCGCTTCCTTAACGGGTAAAATATGGCGGACTACCTGAATCAAAAGCTGTTCCAGATAAATCTTGATCATCTGCTCCGCGCCGAAAACCCCCTGTTCCTGGCGCACCAGCTTTTCCTGTCCGGGGTCGTCAAGTCGCCCCGCAAAGCCCTGGCGGGCTTCCGCGATAATATGCGCCAGAAGCTCCTGGCCATCCCGGCCAACCGAAACGATCCTTTCCTTAAAATACTTCATGGAAGGCGACTGACAGACCAATCCGATCACCACCAGATTAGGAGCCGTCTGCCCATTGGCCATCACGCTGTGAAACTCATTAGGCTGGTGGAAGATCATCTCGGTTTTTTTCAGGGTTATCCGCTCTTTATTAGCCATCACGTCCACTTCACCCTTATCAACATACAATAGCTCCCAGAAATCATGTGATTCTCCGGGAAAACAAAAATCGCTCATATATTCAAAATAATGGATGCTGATGATTTTCTTAATGATGATTTCTTCCGTCAGCTCTGTAAACTGATATTTCACTCTCAGTCCTCCGGTTTATCTTAGGATTATCACTTTGATTTCAACTAGGGTATGACAGCGGCAACTCGGTATTTCCATCCCCTTACGCGTCATAAAGATGCGTAATAAATCCGTACGAGCCATTAACAGGATCAATAAGCGGAACTTCATATCCATCATACAGCAAGGTGAAATTATACTCTTGGCGAGAGATCCCCCCCACGCCTTGTACTAAATTAGAATAAATCATCAGGCTGATATCGGTGTCAGCGATGTAACAACGTTCCCCCCCTTCGGCTTGATACCACAGATCAATTTTGTACATGGAATCGTAATCACTGCCGGAAGGAATATTATGCACCTCAGCCAATACCCTGAGCGGATTCTCGCGGTGGGGAGCCAGTCTCAGGAACACTTTTAGATTCTTTCCGTAACAATAGGTGGACAAAGGCACACCCGTACCGCGAAAAGTGTGGCGGCTGTTAACGACTTCTTTCTCATAGCTTATTTCGATAGTGTCACCTTCGTTTGAAGCAAGCCTAGCAATATGTACCATAATAATTCCTCCTTTTCACTTGAACTTTGCTGATTAATACAACTATACTATATGTTTGATTTTAAAGCAACATTTCGCTTAAATGAATTGTTTTAGCGGCAAGCTGTTTGTTAGCGCTTAAAGAGAGCGGGGGGAGGGCTCGGGGACCACCACTTTTTCGATTGGACTTGGGTTTTCCCTTTCATATTACGGTTTCAGGCGTTGATTCGCCCATAGTATTGACTTTATAGACCCAATATTGCTCAAATGATTCCAGTTTCATGCACCGGTTAATGCATGACCCGACAGTATATACTGTTCACCCCAGCTTCCTTTACTGCCAGATTATAGGCATCCTCAAAAAAAAGCGTTTAGCGTATTCATAACCGCCGCCACGTTCAAAATAGTCACTGTTTACATCGAAGACCATTTCATCAATGACTTTTGTGTCCTTCTGTAGAATTAATTTCGCTGTCTGAGAAGCCGATGAATGGCGGTCTGAGGGATAGCCTTTAAAATAAATCGCCAGTGACTATGGCAGAAATACGGCATTTCTTAAAGTGCCGGTGCACTGATCTGATAAATCGCGACTGCAGTGATCTTTGCCATCAGCTGACCGCATAAGCAACGTTCTGAAAATTAATCAGCATAATAAACCAGCAATCGTAAATAATATACTGTGCATAAAGCATCCCCCAGACTGTCAAATCAAGGAGAAAAACATGAACGATAAAACCATGAGCAACAAAACCATGAACGATAAAACCCCAGCCACAGACGCCACCAAAAAATCAGACAATCCCAACAAATCCAAAAAACCCACACCAGAAGACAAAAGTTCCAACGAAAAGCTAGCCGACGAAAAAATCGAACAGACCGGCCAGTCCATCCTGGACAAAAACGAACGCAACCACAAACTCCACCTGATCACCATCATCGGCGAAATCGAAGGCCATGAAAACCTAGGCAGCAACTCCAAAACGACCAAATACGAGCACATCCTCCCCAAATTGGCTTCCATAGAAGACAGCAACGAAATCGACGGCGTCCTAATCCTGCTGAACACCATGGGCGGCGATGTAGAAGCCGGCCTTGCCATAGCCGAAATGATCGCGTCCCTGAGCAAGCCCACCGTGTCCCTCGTCTTAGGCGGCAGCCATTCCATCGGGGTACCCATCGCCGTCAGTACCGGTTATTCCTTTATCGTGCCGACCGGCACCATGGTCATCCACCCGGTCCGCCTCAACGGCATGGTAATCGGCGTGCCGCAGACATTTGATTACTTCAAACAGATCCAGGCCCGGATAACCGGCTTCGTCTGCTCGCACTGCCGGATCAAGGAGTCTAGGCTGGAAGAACTGATGATGGAAACCGGCTTCCTGACCAAAGACGTAGGCAGTATCCTGGTGGGAGAAGACGCGGTAAAAGAAGGAATCATCAACGAAACCGGAGGAATCAAGGAGGCGGTCTGGAAATTACATGAAATGATTGATGAATCCAAGATTTGATGATGTAATCCCGTCCTTGACAATAGACGTGGTTAACAGTGAAGACAATGAGAAGTGGTTAATAGACAATGAGAAGAGGTTAATGGACAATGAGAAGAGGTTAATGGGCAATGAGAAATGGTTAAATTTGCCTTGACAAATTAACCATGACTGTGTATACTGTATATATGTCATGATATACAGTAAAGGGATCGACATGAATATAATTATATCAAATCAATCCAGCGTGCCACTTTACGCACAAATTATTGAGCAGGTCAAAGCACAAATACTGTCAGGAGAATTAATGGAAGACGAAATGCTCCCTTCGCTTCGACAGTTGGCTCGAGATTTAAAAATCAGCGTATTGACTACTACCAGAGCATATAGCGAGCTTGAGCAGGAAGGATATATTACAAGCCGACAAGGGAAAGGATTCTTTGTCATGGCAAGCAGTTCTAAGCTGATACATGAACAGCTACTTAAGAAGGTGGAAATTAACTTGGACAATGCAATTAAGGCGGCGCAGACTATATCCATGTCAGATGATGAAATTATCAGCCTTTTGCGGCTTTTATTGGAGACTAACTAAGATATAAGAGAGGTGAAATATGATTGAAAATTATTTAGAATTAAGGGGTGTCAGCAAGAGTTTCCCCGAATTTAAACTTAATAACATAAGCTTTGTGTTGCCTAAAGGGTATATCATGGGGCTTGTAGGCCCAAACGGAGCCGGAAAGACAACATCTATACAACTTATACTAAATATGCTGGAAAAAGAAGCGGGAGATATTCTTGTTTTAGGTAAAGATAATATAAGATACGAAAATAGTATAAAACAGAGTATTGGCGTTGTTTTCGATAGTATTTTTTATGTGGATAGCTGGACCGTGAAAGACACTGAAAAGGCAATATCGATTTTTTATAAGGATTGGAAACATGATGTTTTTATTGAATTAACTAAGCAATTTGATTTGCCACAAGGAAAAAAAATAGGAGAGTTTTCGCGAGGTATGCAAATGAAACTTATGCTTGCCTGTGCGCTCTCCCATAATGCTAAGCTGCTCATATTAGACGAACCGACCAGCGGGCTTGACCCTGTTATACGCGACGAGTTTTTAGAAATCCTACAAGAATATATCAAAGACGGGGAAAGAAGCGTTCTGTTTTCTACCCATATTACCACAGACTTAGAACGGGTTGCCGACTATATTACGCTTTTACATAAAGGTGAGTTGATTTACACTGGTAGTATGGAATTATTATTGGGCAGTTATCGTCTTATTAAGGGTAGGCCACAAGATTTAACTAAAGATCTTGAGAAGAACATTATTGGGTTGCGTAAAACAGACATGAATTTTGAAGGGTTGATCGGCATGAAAGAAGCGTCCCAATATAAGAATTTTGTTATTGATTCCGCAACAATTGATGATATTATTATCAGAATAAGCCATGGAGGTGCAAAAAAATGATGGGCTTTTTAAGAATTACTAAGTTAGATTTTTTCACTATGAAATCTCAGTTATCGGGTTATGTATCATTGGCGCTAATTATAATGATATTTAGTTTTTTAGATGCATCTCTTGCAGTAGTATGCATTTCCGGCGCATGGTTTGTGGCATTGGTATCATCCAATATCTTTGCCATACAGGAAAAAAATAAACTTGATCATCTGTATGGTTCGGTTTCTGTAGGATTACGAGATATTGTATTTGGGAGATATACCTTTATGATACTTAACTATCTTTTATCTTTTTTTGCGATTATAGTGATATACTTCTTCTTTAAACTGATCGGAAAAAATGAATTAAATTATTCTGATATTGTACTTGATTTTAGTTTATCATTTTTAGTTTATTCCATTATAACGGGAACTCAAATGCCTATGTTTTTTAAGATGGGATATACAAAAGCAAAGATGTGGTCCTTGGTTCCGTTTATGGTGGTGATGGCTTTAGTAGTTATTCCGTTTTTTATACCCGTGATTTCCGACATGTTTGTTTTTTTATATAATAATCAAGCAGTTTTGATCGTGGGCAGCATACTGGTAAGTTGTGCTGTCCAGTTTCTGTCATATCGGATTGCCCTTATTGCTTATCGCAAGAGGAATTGAAATATACAATTCAAGTTTCTCTTTATAAAAAGTTCTGTAGTTGGTAAAGATGAGCGATTTTAGGATTAAAATTATTCATATACGTTTTGGTAATTGTCTAAGTAAAAAATTCAGATGAAGCTCTCGTTTAGAGAGTTTCATCTGAACTTTATTAATAAGGAGTTATCCATCTGGCATAACTGTCAAATTCCCGAAGACGCGGTAAAGGAAGGGATCATCAACGAAACCGGAGGAATCAAGGAGGCGGTCTGGAAATTACATGAAATGATTGATGAATCAAAGATTTGATGATATAATATTACGAATGAAAAGACAATGAGGAAAGTACATGGCCACAGGCAATGCAAGAAAGCCGGGAACGTCAGCGACACGTAAAAAGACTTCTTCCGGCAGCAATAAACGAAACAGGGCGGCAGTTTCAGACCCGCCGATGGACGGAACAATCAAGAAGGAAATTTATATCATCGGCATACTGGCGGTGGCGGTGTTTTTATTTTTGTGTAATTTCAGCATCATGGGCGTTGTCGGTGATTTTGTCAGCGACATTATGTTCGGGATTTTCGGCCTGCTTGCGTATATCACCCCGGTGTTTATCTTCCTGATAACGACATTCGGGATCTCCAACCATGGCAGCTTTATCGCAGGACGAAAGATTGCGGCCGGCGTGGTTTTATACCTTTTGGTTGGCATTGTCTGCGAGCTATGGGTAGCGGGACTTACGGAAGCATCGGTATATGATTTGCAGGCGATTTATCACAGATGTGCCGAGAACCATCATGGCGGCGGCGTCATCTCGGGTTCGCTTGCCTTTTTGTCCCATCATCTGCTCGGTAACGTCGGGACAGTCCTGGCCGTCATCGTGCTGGGGCTTATCTCCGTGGTCGTTATTACGGAACGTTCTTTCATGTCCGGCGTGAGAGAAGGCGGCCAAAGGGTCTATCAGCGTTCCCGGGAAGATGCCGCAGCCAGGAAGGAACGGAATCGGCAGCGCCGCGAAGAACAGGAAGAAGAGAAAAAACGCCGGGAGGAAGAAGCGGAAAACGAAAAAATCCTTCGCATGGATAAAAAAGTCACCGGTGTCATGATGAACACAGTACTGGCCAAAGAAAGCGGCGGCCACAGCGGCCCTGGCGGCCCGGCGGACAAAATCCGGGACGACATGCATGAGATCACCCTGGAGGACTTTGAAGAACAGCTGACCAGTGAACTGGATTTCAGCAAGATCAGGATCCACGGTAATTTTGATCATGAAGATAACGAGGATACTGCATACGGAAGCCAGGATATACATAACGCGAATGAACTACATGAAATAAGCCGGCCCTTGGAACAGGATAAACCGGCACATGAAAGCGCTTCCGGCAAGCAGCATCCCATCCATAAAGGCCAAGATACCGCCGACAAAAGCGAAGCAGGTAGGGATCCGTCGGCTGACATTGCTGCCCAACTGAACCGGGCCGGGCAGAAGCGAATCAAGAAATACGTCCTTCCTCCGGTTTCCAAGCTCCGTTCCGGAACGGTCAAAGGCAAGGGAGATCAGACCAGAGAATTAAAGGAGACAGCGCTCCGGCTGCAGCAGACTCTAAAGACCTTCGGCGTCGGAGTGACGATCACCGATATCAGCCAGGGGCCGGCCGTGACCAGGTATGAACTGCAGCCCGAACAGGGAATCAAGGTAAGCAGGATTGTCAGCCTTGCCGATGATATCAAGCTGAACCTGGCGGCAACCGACATCCGCATCGAAGCCCCCATCCCCGGAAAGGCGGCAGTCGGCATCGAAGTACCCAACAAAGAAAACACGACCGTGGCTTTCCGCGACCTGATAGAATCCAAAGAGTTCCGGGACTTCCCGTCCAATCTGGCTTTTGCGGCCGGAAAGGACATTGCCGGCCAGATCGTTGTCGCCGACATTGCCAGGATGCCCCATATGCTGATCGCCGGTGCTACCGGCTCCGGCAAGTCGGTGTGTATCAATACCTTGATTATGAGTATTCTTTATAAAGCAGATCCCGAAGAGGTAAAGCTGATCATGATTGATCCCAAGGTCGTGGAATTAAGTGTCTACAATGGGATCCCCCATCTGTTAGTTCCGGTGGTGACCGACCCCAAGAAGGCATCGGCCGCCCTGCACTGGGGCGTGGCGGAAATGACCGAACGCTACCAGAAATTTGCTGACTACAATGTCCGGGATCTCAAGGGCTTCAATAAAAAAGCAGAAAACCTGCAGGAAAACGGCGATCCCGAGGCTCCGGAAAAGATGCCCCAGATCGTGATTATCGTAGATGAGCTGGCTGACCTGATGATGGTTGCGCCAGGAGAGGTCGAGGAATCGATATGCCGGCTTGCCCAGCTGGCCCGGGCGGCGGGCATCCATCTGATCATCGCCACCCAGAGGCCGTCGGTTGACGTCATCACCGGGCTGATCAAAGCCAATATGCCCAGCCGCGTGGCCTTCAGTGTTTCCAGCGGGGTCGATTCGCGGACGATACTGGACATGAACGGGGCCGAAAAGCTGCTCGGGAAGGGCGACATGCTGTTTTATCCCCAAGGATATGCCAAGCCGGCCAGAATCCAGGGGGCATTTATCTCTGACAAAGAGGTTTCCGACGTGGTGACCTTTATCAAGAATCAAATGATCGGCAACGTCTACAGCGAAGCAGTCGAAGAAAAGATCACCAGCCTTGGCGCAGCGGGAAGCAGCAGCTCGCCGGGCGCTTCCGGCAATGAACGGGATCCGTTTTTTGTCGAGGCAGGTAAATTCATTATAGACAAGGACAAAGCTTCGATCGGCAACTTGCAGCGCGTATTTAAGATCGGATTTAACCGGGCCGCCAGAATCATGGACCAGCTGTGTGAGGCCGGTGTCGTTGGGGAAGAAGAAGGTACCAAGCCCCGGAAAGTGCTGATGAGCGGCGCCGAATTTGAACGTTATATTGAGGAAACGTAACATGAATTTTGAACATGATTTTCGTCACAGAATTTTTCACGCGTTTTTTATCGGGATTTGGATGAAACGCAGATTTACATAGTTTAACAGATAGGAGAGGCCAAATCATGAGTGAATATAAAACGGATATCCAGATTGCCCAGGAAGCCCATATGCTCCCGATCAAAGAGATTGCTGCGGGCCTGGGGATTACCGAGGACGAGCTGGAGTACTATGGCAGGTACAAAGCCAAGCTATCCGACGATGTGATGCAAAAGACAGCGGACCGTCCCGACGGGAAGCTGATCTTAGTGACAGCCATCAACCCGACACCGGCGGGAGAAGGCAAAACAACGACGACGGTAGGACTGGGTCAGGCCTTCGGCAGACTGGGAAAAAAAGCCGTCATCGCCCTCCGTGAGCCTTCGCTGGGGCCTTGCTTCGGCATCAAGGGCGGCGCCGCCGGCGGCGGCTATGCCCAGGTGGTCCCGATGGAAGACTTGAACCTTCATTTTACCGGTGATTTTCATGCTATTACTGCCGCCAACAACTTGCTGGCAGCCCTTCTGGACAATCATATCCAGCAGGGTAATGAGCGGCGCATCGACACCAGACAAGTCGTCTGGAAAAGATGCCTGGACATGAATGACCGGGTCTTACGTAACACCGTGGTCGGCCTTGGCAATAAAGCAGACGGCACCGTGCGGGAAGACCATTTTGTTATCACAGTGGCTTCGGAAATCATGGCGGTTCTCTGTCTGGCTGCGGATCTGAACGACCTGAAAGATCGGCTGGGACGGATGGTAGTGGCCTATGATTATGACGGGGCACCGGTCACGGCCAAAGACTTACAGGCAGTTGGTGCCATGGCGGCCCTTTTAAAGGATGCCATGAAACCGAATCTGATCCAGACGCTGGAAAACACCCCGGCTTTGGTTCACGGCGGCCCTTTTGCGAATATTGCCCATGGCTGCAATTCCGTCAGGGCCACGAAAACGGCGCTGAAGCTGGCTGATTACTGTATTACTGAAGCAGGCTTCGGTGCGGACTTAGGTGCCGAAAAGTTTTTTGACATCAAGTGTCGGCAGTCCGGACTCAAGCCTGATGCGGCAATTTTGGTTGCTACCGTCCGGGCACTTAAATACAACGGCGGAGTCCCTAAAGCCGAACTGAATGCGGCCAACCCGGAGGCCCTTAAGAAAGGCATCGCCAATCTGGAGAAGCATATTGAAAACCTGCAGCGATACGGGGTGCCAGTCATCGTCGCCCTCAATCATTTTGTCTCCGACACCGAAGCGGAAACCGCTTACGTGGAAGCCTTCTGCAAAGAGCACCATTGCGAATTTGCTATCTCCAAAGTATGGGAGAAAGGCGGCGACGGCGGCCTTGAGCTGGCCGAAAAAACGCTACAGGTCCTGGAAGATAAGCAAGCGGATTTCCGCTGTTTATATGAAAAAGATTTGACAATCCGTGAAAAAATTGATAAAATAGCGGCTGATATTTACGGTGCCGCCGGCGTCGATTACGCCGACGCAGCTGCGGTTCAGATGAAAAAGCTGGAACAGCTCGGCTTCGGTGATCTGCCGGTATGCATGGCCAAGACGCAGTACTCCCTGTCAGACAATCCTGGGCTTCTCGGCCGGCCGGAGGCATTCCGCCTGCATGTCCGGGAGATGTATGTTTCGGCCGGGGCCGGTTTCATCGTCGTCCTGACCGGGGCAGTAATGACGATGCCGGGACTGCCTAAGCAGCCGGCTGCTTATCAGATTGATATCAACGAAAATGGCATGATTACCGGATTGTTTTAGAAAGGCAGGAAAGCGCGATGTACAAACTTATCGACGGAAAGAAGATATCGGCCCAGATTAAGGATGAGTGCCGTGAAAAAGCCGCCAGGCTAAACGAGCAGGGGATCAAAATTACCCTTGCGGTAATCCAGGTCGGCAATGATCCGGCTTCCAGTGTCTATGTCAGCAATAAGAAAAAGGGATGTGAATACATCGGGATTCAGTCCTTATCCTATGAATTGCCGGAAGACACCTCAGAAGAAGAACTGCTGGCCTTGGTCCGGAAGCTCAATGAAGATAAAAATGTCAACGGCATCCTGGTGCAGCTCCCGTTACCGGGACATATCTGTGAAGATAAAGTCATCAGGACCATTGATTCCCATAAAGATGTTGACGGATTTCATCCGGAAAGCGTAGGTGCGCTCTGTATCGGCCAGCTGGGCTTTGTTTCATGCACCCCGGCCGGGATTATCCAGCTGCTCAGGCGCTCAGGCATCGATATCGCCGGAAAGGAATGTGTGGTACTCGGCAGAAGTAATATCGTCGGAAAACCCATGGCACTGCTGCTGCTGCGTGAGAACGCAACGGTCACTGTCGCCCATTCCCAGACAAAGAACCTGAAAGAAGTGACCCGCCGGGCCGACATTCTGATCGTGGCGGTAGGAAAATCGCAGATGATTACGAAAGACTATGTCAAAGAAGGGGCAGTGGTGATTGATGTGGGCATCCACCGTAATGCCGCCAATCAGCTGAGCGGCGACGTGAATTTTGAAGACGTGGCACCGGTCTGCAGTGCCATTACACCAGTCCCGGGCGGGGTCGGGCCGATGACTATTGCCATGCTGATGCATAACTGCGTGGAATCGGCTTCACGGAGCTAAACAACAGTACCGGCAGTAACCCGACAAACAGCAGAATCAGACACAATCAGATTAGAAAAGGTGCGGTTAATATGAAATGTCCTAAATGCGGATTTGAATTGGCGGATGGCCAGCTCTATTGTGAGAGCTGCGGCGCAGAAATTCAGATTGTACCGGATTTCGAACCTGAAATAGAAAATAGTATCATTGAGTCGTTATCTACTGTCGCGGAAGAAATTGAAATGAGCCGCCGCAGGGATGATGAATTGGCAGAAGGCGATAGCGAAGGTAATACAGAAGACAATATAGAGGGTAATATAGAAGACAATAAAGAAGGCAAAACAGAAGGTAATAATGAAGGCCATATAGAAGGTAATAATGAAGGCCATATAGAAGGCATTATCGAGTTAAACGAAAAAGATAACAGAAAAGGCCACAAAAGAGTTAACCACAAGGGTAATAATAAAGGTAAGAAGGAGGGTCGCCAGGAGGCCGACCAGGAAAGAAATCCGGAAGGCAGCCGAGAAGGCCGTCAAGTAACAGCAAGCGCTGGCGATAGCAGCGCAAAAGAAGAGTCCCAGTCACGTGCCGGCCTGATTATCAGTATCAGCAGTTTTTTCGGAGTCATTATTCTTTCCTTGATCATCGGCGTCAGGATGTACCATACCTATTCGACACCTTATCAGATTGAAAAGGCGAAAGAATATGCCGATGCCGGCGATTACCAAAAAGCTGTGGAATATATGGAAAAAGCGGATGCCTTACTGCCGGAAAAAGCGGATATCCTCTATACGAAGGCAATCTATCATTATTTGAATCAGGAGCCGGAAGCAGCGATCGGCATCTTGGTTCCGATGACCCAGAGTGACCGTTATACGGTTGAAGAAAAGGAAAAATGCTATGAACGCATCATTGAAATCCTGGATGAACAGGAACGCTATCAGGAAATCAGCGATTTGCTGAGAAGCTGTGAAAATGAAGCTTTAGTGACCCGGTTTCAGTCTTATCTGGCCATGGAGCCAGAGTTCAGCATTGCTTCCGGAAGCTACCGCGAAGTAATTCCCCTGAAACTCAGTTCCAATACTTCAGGCAAGATCTATTATACCTTAAACGGCTCCAAGCCGTCGGTCAACAGCAATGTCTATACGGCACCGATTTTTCTGGAATCAGGAGATTATATCGTGTCAGCCCTGTTTGTCAATGATTACGGGCTGGAAAGCCAGATTGTCCGGCATTCCTATTATATCGACCTGATGGTGCCCGACCCGCCGGAAATCGCCCTTTTCAGCGGATTATATGTAGAGCCGACGATGATCGAAGTGACCGTGCCGCCGGACTGTGAGGTATATTATACGACGAACGGGAACGTCCCTACGGCAGACAGTACCCGTTATACCGCGCCGATCTTCATGCCGCTTGGAAGGGCGGAATTTACCTTTATAACCATAAGCGCGGAAGGAGTTTCCAGCGATACCGTAACCAGAAGCTTTGAATTCCGCTTGATCTCCGATATAACAGAGGCAGTCGCCGTCGAGAATATCATGCAGGCTCTGGTGGACAGACGGGTACTGATAGACATGTCAGGAAAAGTCTTAGGGATGGATGGCTATTTTGTATATCAGTATGACACAATGATCGTGATACCGGATAAAGGCCTTTACTATAAGATCGATGAATATTATCGGGAAGGCAGCAACGGCACGTTGGAAAAAACCGAACACCTCTATGCCGTGGAAGCTTATCAGGGAACCCCCAATCGCCTGATCTATAACGAACAGGGGCAAATGGACCTGATTTCTCTTGCGCCTTCTAGTTAAATATGATGATAATTCAAATTGGATAATCATTGTAATAAGATAAATAATTCAAATTAGATCATAATTATGATAAGATACAAGATTTTATAAAATAAATCGGAGGAAAAAAGAATGTTTAAGATTTTACAAACGCAGGAACTGGCGGACAGCATCTTCCTGATGGAAGTCGAGGCGCCAAGGATTGCCAAAGCCTGCCAGCCGGGACAGTTTGTTATTGTCAGGATGGATGAGGATGCCGAACGGATTCCGCTGACGATATGTGACTATGACCGGGAAAAAGGAACCGTTACCATAGTATTTCAGATCGTCGGGGCGGGGACACAGATGATGGCGGAGCTGAAAGCCGGGGATTGTTTTTGTGATTTTGTCGGGCCGCTGGGCTGTGCTTCGGAATTTGTCGAGGAAGATATTGAGGCGCTTAAGCAGAAAAATATCCTGTTTGTTGCCGGCGGGGTCGGGACGGCGCCGGTCTATCCTCAAGTCAAATGGCTACATGAAAACGGCGTTCAGGCTGATGTGATTGTCGGCGCTAAAAATAAAGATCTTATCATTCTGGAAAAGGAAATGGAAGCGGTGGCCGGGAACCTATATGTGACCACGGATGACGGGTCCTACGGCAGGAGCGGCATGGTGACCGCAACCATAAAAGAGCTGGTTAATACGGAGGGGAAGCAATACGACATCTGTGTCGCTATCGGCCCGATGATTATGATGAAGTTCGTCTGCCTGCTGACCAAAGAGTTAAGGATCCCCACGGTTGTCAGCCTGAACCCGATCATGGTTGACGGCACCGGAATGTGCGGTGCCTGCCGGGTGACGGTCGGCGGCAAGGTCAAATTTGCCTGCGTCGACGGCCCGGAGTTTGACGGCCACCTGGTTGATTTTGAGGAAGCTATGAAACGCCAGCAGATCTATAAGACTGCCGAAGGCCGCGCCTTTCTCAAAGCACGGGAGGGCGATACCCATCATGGCGGATGTAATAATTGCGGAGGTGACAACTAATGGACGTATTAAAGAAAGTACCGGTAAGAGAACAGGAACCCCAGGTGCGGGCTGCCAATTTTGAGGAAGTCTGTCTCGGTTATAATAAAGAAGAAGCGATGGAAGAAGCGCTCAGATGCATTAACTGTAAAAACGCGCAGTGTATCAAGGGCTGCCCGGTCGCGATCGACATCCCGGCTTTTATTACTCAAGTCAAAGAAGGGAATATCGAACAGGCTTATCAGATTATCAGTGAATCTTCCGCCCTGCCGGCGGTCTGCGGGCGCGTATGCCCCCAGGAAAGCCAGTGCGAGGGCAAGTGTATCCGGGGCATCAAGGGCGAGCCGGTTTCAATCGGCAAGCTGGAGCGTTTTGTCGCGGACTGGGCGATGGAGAACGCGATCAAACCCGAAGGTGCCAAGGAAAAGCAAGGGAAAAAGGTGGCTGTTATCGGTTCCGGCCCGGCCGGACTGACCTGTGCGGGTGATCTGGCGAAGCTGGGCTATGACGTCACGATCTTTGAAGCCCTTCATCAGCCGGGCGGCGTACTGGTATACGGGATTCCTGAGTTTCGTCTGCCCAAGCCGGATGTCGTCGCCAAGGAGATTGAAAATGTCAAGTCGCTCGGCGTAACCATCGAAACCGACGTGGTTATCGGCAAATCGGTGACGATTGACGAGCTGCTGAATGAAGAAGGTTTTTCCGCCGTTTTCATCGGTTCCGGTGCCGGCCTCCCCAAATTCATGGGTATCCCCGGCGAACAGGCCAACGGGGTCTTTTCGGCCAATGAATACCTGACGCGGAGCAATCTGATGAAGGCTTATGACGAGAATTCGCATACCCCCATTATGAGGGGCAAGAAGGTGGCTGTCGTCGGCGGCGGCAACGTGGCGATGGACGCCGCCAGAACGGCGCTGCGCCTGGGCGCAGAAGTCCATGTTGTTTACCGCCGGAGCGAAGAAGAACTGCCGGCCAGGGTAGAAGAAGTGCATCATGCCAAGGAAGAAGGCATTATCTTCGACCTGCTGACTAATCCTACGGAAATCTTAGCCGACGAGAACGGCTGGGTAAGCGGCCTTACCTGTGTCCGCATGGAACTGGGCGAGCCGGATGAATCCGGCCGAAGAAGGCCAGTGGTGAAACCGGGTTCTGAATTTACGATCGCAGCCGACATGGTCATCATGTCGCTCGGGACTTCCCCCAATCCGCTGATCGCTTCCACGACCAAAGGGCTGGAAGTCAATAAATGGCAATGTATTGTTGCCGATGAAGAGTTCGGTCAGACTTCAAAAGAGGGTGTGTTTGCCGGCGGCGATGCCGTTACCGGTGCGGCAACCGTCATCCTGGCCATGGGCGCAGGACGTGCGGGAGCCAGAGGAATCCATCAATATTTAAAGGGCGAGCAATTAATAACGGATAAGTAACTAAATAATTATTCACTTAACAATACGTAATTATTAATAGGTAGGAAGAGACTGCAAGCCGGTCATATTGGTTTATTGGATGAACGATGCGCAGTGTGCCGGCCGGATGACCGGCACGCTGGCAACAGGACAAGCACGGAGGTATAATATGGGATGGTGTCCGGAGTGTAAGAGCGAGTATGTAGAAGGTATTACGGAATGCGTAGATTGTGGCTGTACATTGGTTGAGGAACTGCCGGATGAAAATGAAGCAACGGAGCACATGCCGGATGATTTCTTAGCCGCAGAAGATGAAGAAGACGGAGCATTACTCTTTGATGAGGATTCTTTGGTCAGGGAGATCATGGAAGATGCGGTTTTAGGGGAAAATATTGAGGAAGGCGAAGCTTCGGAAGAGGAACTGCGTCAGAGAATCCGCGAAGTGGCCGCCAGAAAGCTGGCAGATCAGATGCGCTCCCAGCCGGCCGGGTTTTACCGGAATCACGATGAACGGGCTGAGGAACATCGGTCTTCCGCATTTACGCTGCTGTTTGTGGGCGGGGCAGGAATGGTTGCCGTTGTGTTGTTCTTTGTGGATGTTTTCCCCATCCAGGTCGCGCCTTTCAGTAAGTATATGATCAGCGGCGTTATGGGCGTTCTGTTTATCCTCTTTTTTGTCATGGGGCTGATGTCCATGAAAAAATCCCGGGTACTGGCCCAGAAAGCCGGAAAAGAGAACAACCTCACCAGGGAGATCAAGAACTGGTGCCAGGAAAACATCAAAGCCGAGGAACTGGACAGGCAGCTTTTTTCTGAGGAAGAAGAAGCGGGTTTAAGTGAGGAAATCAAGTACTTTAAACGCACTGACAGGATCCGGCAGATGTTAAGCAAGCAGTTTATCAATCTGGAAGAAGGCTACCTTGAAAGGCTGATCGACGAAGTATATCCTGATTTTTTCGAGAATGAAGATTCAGAAGAGGAAAATCCTGAAGAGGAAGAGCCTGTAGATCAAGAGCCGGAAGAGGAAGAGCCAGAAGAGGAAGAGCCGGAAGAGGAAGAGTCAGAATATAAAGAGCCTGTAGATCAAGGCCCGAAAGAATGAAAATAAGCATTATAGCAGTAGGCCGGATCAAGGAAAAGTATCTGAAGGATGCTGTCAGTGAGTATTCCAAACGTCTGAGCAGATACTGTAAGCTTGCCATATTAGAAGCAGAGGATGAGCAGACACCGGATAAAGCCAGTGAAGCACTCAGGGAACAGATCAAGGAAAAGGAAGCCAAGCGAATCTTTCACCATATCGCTCAGGATTCTTACGTGATTGCGTTGGACATCAAAGGCCAGAAGCTGGACTCGGAAGGCTTTGCCGGCCATCTGAAAGAGCTGACAGTAAGAGGACATAGCCACGTACAGTTCATTATCGGCGGTTCGCTAGGGCTTCATCCTTCGGTGCTGGCACGGGCAGATTACTTACTTAGTTTTTCTGATTTGACGTTTCCGCATCAGCTGATGCGGGTTATCTTATTAGAACAGACATACCGGGGATGCCGGATTAACGCTGGGGAGCCTTATCATAAGTAGGCTTTCCATTCTTCGCGTTTGAAGCCGATAAAGACGTGCTGCTCATCTATTCCGTTCCGGTCGCATCAAGACAGGCTTTTGCTTTTTGACAGGTAGAACATTTGGGATAGCAGATAAAGGTAAGCATGTTTAGATCCTTCTGTATTTCAACTTTTGAATTCATATTATTCTTTATTCAAACATTTCTGCAAAATTCTTTTTTATTTTAAGCGAATAGCCCATCAATGTTCAGCATCATATTCCAGAATCGTACCGTCGGCAGCATTTATATCAAACTCATATTCCATATTGCCGGACCAGAATGCAATCTGATAAACGGCGATGCCATCGTCGTATTCAAAGGATGTTTCGTTAAATACGACCTGGTCTGCGGTCAGGTTTACCGAGGCCAGGGCTATGGACTTGGCCTCGTCCAGACTGATCTCACCTTGAGCCGGAACTGGATTGCCGCCCTGCTGTGCAGGCTGCACGGCATAATTCTCAATATCAAAGTCATATGAGAGAATAGCGCCGGTAACGGCATCGACCTCATAATCATATTCGGTGTTGCTTTGATAAAATTCAATATCATATACAGTACGACCGTCATCATGGTCCAAATGAGCCCTTACAAAGGTCAAATCAGCTTCGCTCAGACCGGCATGTTCCAAGGCAGCCGCCTTGGCAGCTTCTTCACCGATGAAAGCATCGGTTGCTGCCGGCTGAGGAGCCATAGCAGGGTCGGCGGCAGAACCTGATGTGACCGTAGCATCCACAGAGTCTGCGGGAACAACAGGATCGGCAGCATTGGACGAACTGTCGTTTGTTTCCGGAACATCCGCCGGTTCGGCCGACTGGACAGTTTCACTTGGCGGCAAACCCGCCGATGTATTGTTGCCCGCGCATCCTCCTAACAATCCTGACAAAAGGAAACAGGAAACAGCAAGTATACAAGGTGTTATTTTTTTCATTTTTTTCATTTTTTTCATTTCATGCCCTCCTTACGGTATCGTTGCTTCATGGTCTCCGCCACGCAACGTCGGTTGCTGTATTTATATTATCAGTGTTATATTAGAACAGTATTAGAATCCAAAAACATTCGTAATCGCCCTAACCGGGCTTACTTTCTCATGTTTGTTTACGCATGGAGCCGGAGCCGCCAAAGCGGACAATAAAAATGCTTCCTTTTCCCAGAGCACTTTCTACAGTTACGGTGCCGCCGTGAAGCTCCGCAATCTGCTTGACCATCGCCAGGCCCAGACCGATTCCGGCACTCTTAGCGGGGCTGCGGGCTTTGTCAACACGATAGAAGCGGTTCCATATCTTAGGCAGTTCTTCCGGAGCGATGCCGATGCCGTCGTCAGCCACAGAAAGAACCGTTTCAAAAGCATTCTGGGTCAGGCTGATCAGGACAGTTCCATTTACTTTACCATATCGTTCGGCATTGCTCAAGAGATTTACCAGCATCCGGGACAGCAGCGTCCGGTCTGACTTGATATGGATGCCCGGCTGAATATTTTCCTTCAGGGTAATATTCTTTGCGCTGTAATCCTTTCGCTCCTGGCATAGGGAAGCAACGATATGGCTCAGGTCAAGCAGCTCCCAGGAGAGGCCTTCCGTCTGTTGTTCGATGCGGGTAAACTCCAGCAAAGATTCGATAAGATGCGTCATTCGGTAGCCTTGTTTCTGAATCGTGCCGAGCGCTTCATAAAGCTCTTGCTCACCGGCGGCATTTTCAAACGCATATTCGCACTGCGCAAGGATCGTTGCGACCGGAGTCCGCAATTCATGGGAGGCATCGGAAGTAAAATGACGCTCGGCTTCAAAGTTAGTTTCCAGGCGGTCAAACATCCGGTTAAAGGTTCCAGCCAGCTGATGTAGCTCGTCACCGCTGCCGTCCAGTTCGATACGTTTGGAAAGGTCGCCGCTGTTTCCGATGGTTTCTGCCGTCTCGCTGATTTTCTTAATCGGCAGAAGCGATTTTGCGGCAATCAAGTAACCGCCACCCGCAGCAGCGAAGATCAGCAGCGGAAGAGCAATCAGCGCAGCGCGGTAAATAGCGGAGGTGATTGCCGTGTCGTTCTCCGAGACTACGCTGCGGATCCAAAGCCCATCATATAACGGGAAGGAAACGAATCGGTCATAGACCAGATAAGTCTCGGAGCCGCGTCCGGCACCGGTTGCGGCACCGGATTCGCCCCTGATATCCAGCGAGCGGATGTCGCCGTCGGCAAATGTCAGGTTTTCCAGCTCTTCATGCGGAGCATAACCGCTGATCTTTGCTCCGTCTGCCGAAAAGACGAGGCAGTAGATCCCGTTCTGAAAAGCGATAAAATCATCATCTATTTCCAGCTGTCCGTCGTCATATTCGATTTCACCCAGATTATCCTCCGTCAGACGCACCAGCTCGCCTCTGATCTGATGCGTGGCGGAAGTATCGGACAGAACCGCAATAAACAGGAAGACCACCGCCGAAAGCAATATCATGAATATCGTAAACCAGCTCGTTATTCTTAACTTAATAGAGAGTTTTTTCATAAGTTCACCCTATTCTTTTTCCTCATCTTTCATACAGTAACCAAAGCCCCGGACAGTATGGATCAGCTTCACGTCGTGACCTTCGTCGATCTTCTTTCGCAGATAGGTAATATATACATCGACGACATTGGTCCCGCCTTCATAATCATAATTCCAGACATTATCCTCAATCTTCTGACGCGACAGGATCTTATTCTTGTTACGCAGCAAATACTCCAGCAAAGCATACTCCCTGGCGGTCAGAGAGATTTCTTTGTCCGCTCGTTTCACGACATGGGTTGCCGTATCAAGCGATAAATCAGCAAGAGAATACACATTGGACGGATTCCCCGAAGATACCCGGACTGCCGCACGGATACGAGCCGTCAGCTCGTCAAAGGAAAACGGCTTAATGAGATAGTCGTTAGCACCGCTATCAAGCCCTTTAACCTTATCCGATACCGCATCACGGGCAGTCAGGAAGATGACCGGTGTCATATTGCCCCGGTCCCGCAGCTTTTTCACAGCTTCCAGACCGTCCATTTCCGGCATCATAATGTCCATAACAGCCACGTCATAAGCCACGGATTCCAGATAGTCCAAGGCCTCCCGCCCGTTAGAACAGCTATCTGCGGCATAGCCTTCGGCATTCAGCTTTTTCACGATAATTTCATTTAGGTCGGTATCATCCTCAACAATCAATATCCGCATAAGTTTCACCTCGTGATAGATAGTATATCAGATTTATTATTAGAATGGTATTAGAAAAAACCTCACCAGTTAACTTTCGTATAAAGTCACATGGTTCTTTTAGTTGACATGACAACGCCCCAGATGCTATGATTATGAGATTAAATACCGGAGGAAAAGCAGATGCGACAATTAAGAGAACAAATCAGAAACCAGACCATTACAGCTCTAATGGCAGCAATCATTTTTATTGTCACATGGACACTTAAGATTCCGCTTTCCTTTTTATCGGGCGGTGCCTATGTAAACCTGGGTGATGTCTGCATCTATATCTGCGCATTTTTACTAGGCGGCCCCAGAACAGCCTTGGCGGCGGCAATCGGCAGCGGGGCAGCGGACCTGGCATCCGGCGCGGTCATCTATATCGCGCCGACCATGCTGATCAAAGCCCTGATGGGATATATTGCCGCGAAGCTGATGAAAAAACACGGATTGAAGGAATACCTGGTCGGCAGTTTTGTCGGCGGTGCCATTATGGTGTGCGGTTATGCCCTGTTTGAATATGTGATGTGGGGGACGGCATATGCTGTCACCTCCTTGCCGTTTAACTGCCTGCAATGGGCCGGGAGCTTGATCGCAGCGGCTGCCACCTATGCCATACCCAAGCAGATCAAAACGCAGATGGCGGGAAAGGCTCAGCCATGATTTTATGCACGGAATGCTATATCCAAGAAGAGGGCAAGACCCTGATGCTCTATCGCAATAAAAAGGCGGCTGACATCAATAAAAATAAGTGGATCGGTCTTGGCGGCAAATTTGAAGCGGGCGAATCGCCGGAGGAATGCCTGCTGCGGGAGGTCAGGGAAGAAGCGGGCGTCCTGCTTACCGGCTACCGGCTCCGCGGGACAATCACATTTGTTGCCGGGGACGGAAGCGAGCCGCTGCTCATCTTTGTCTACACGGCAGATGCTTACGAAGGCGCAGTGGGCACCTGTGAGGAAGGCGAGCTTAAGTGGGTGGACACCGACCGGATCGAAGAGCTGAACCTTTGGGAAGGCGACCGCCTGTTCTGGTCCTGGCTGAAAGCGGAAAGCGGTTTCTTTTCCGCCAAATTCACCTATTGCGGTGACGTTTTAAGCGAACATCAAGTGAGATTTTACATGGAGGGTAAATGATGATTATTACGACAACTCCCAATATTGAAGGAAAAAAAATTATTGCTTATCAAGGCATTGTTTTTGGTGAAGTAGTAGCAGGCATTGATTTTATCAAGGATTTTACGGCCGGCATCACCAATATTTTCGGCGGCCGTTCGGGCTCTTATGAAGGAGAATTGATCCAGGCCCGTGCGGAAGCGCTGAATGAGCTGCAGGAGCGGGCCCGCAAACTGGGTGCCAATGCCGTGATCGGCGTGGACCTGGATTATGAAACCATGGGTCAGGGGAATATGATTATGGTGATCGCTTCCGGAACGGCTGTAGTGATTGAATAAACAGACACCACTCAGGTAATCTCTGACAAATATTTATATGTAGGCAAGAGGGAGTCATAATTGAATTATGACCGAGACATAATGAGACTTGATAGAGTGGAGAAAAGATATGAGGATGTATGATTTACTGCTCAAAAAAAGAAACGGCGGTCGTCTGACCCGCGACGAAATCGGCCATATGGTAAGCCAATATACGGCCGGACAGATTCCCGACTATCAGATGTCAGCGATGATGATGGCTATCTATTTCCGAGGCATGAACCAAGAGGAAACCTTGTATCTGACCGAAGCCATGGCAGGAAGCGGCGATACGCTGGATCTGAGCTCCATCGCCGGAGTCAAGGTAGATAAACATAGCACCGGCGGTGTCGGCGACAAGACCTCGCTGGCCTTAGCCCCCATGGTTGCTGCGTGCGGTGTCAAAGTAGCCAAGATGAGCGGCCGGGGGCTGGGGCATACCGGCGGGACGATTGACAAGCTGGAAAGCTTCCCCGGTTTCAGCACCGAAATATCGACAGCGCAATTCATCCATAACGTAAATAAGACCGGCATCGCCATCATGGGTCAGACCAAAGAACTGGCACCGGCCGATAAGATGCTCTATGCCCTTCGTGACGTAACGGCGACCGTAGATAATATGTCACTGATCGCGGCTTCCATCATGAGCAAGAAACTGGCAGCCGGAGCGGATGCCATCGTATTGGATGTAAAGACCGGCAGCGGCGCATTCATGAAGACGGAAGCCGATGCCTTTGCCCTGGCGGAAGAGATGGTCAGGATCGGCAATAATGCCGGACGCAAGACCATTGCCGCCGTCACAGACATGGATCAGCCCTTGGGCTTCGCCGTCGGCAACACCCTAGAGGTAAAAGAAGCCATTGAAACCTTGCATGGCAGGGGACCGGCAGATTTTGAACAATTATGCGTTACCCTTGGCACCTTGATGCTCATGGCCGGCGGCCTGACTGAAGACACTTCCCAGGCCGAACAAATGATCCGCGCCACCCTGAAAGACGGCAGTGCTTTACAGAAGCTGGCAGAGTTCATTGAGTCCCAAGGCGGGGACAGTGACTACGTCTATCACCCCGACCGCCTCGCGTCAGCCCCCATCGTGATCGCCGTACCGGCACCGCAGGATGGCTATATATCAAGAATCACCTGCGATGAGATAGGCCTATCTTCCCTCGTCCTGGGCGGCGGCCGCATCACCAAGGAAAGCATCATCGACCTGTCGGTGGGCATCGTCCTCAGTAAAAAACCCGGGGATTTCGTCAAAGCAGACGAACCCCTTGCACACATCCACGGAAACGATCCGCAAAAGGTCGAAGAAGCAAAGTTACGTCTGCTGCAGGCCTATGCTTTCCGTTCTGATCCGGCAGAACCGCCCACCCTGATAAAAGGCATTGTCAAATAATATCTGGCAGGCAGTAAGGAGGCACGCAGATCGAGAAAAACAGGTATCAGGAACGGTTATTAGATAAGGGAACAAGTCTACATAGAACAAGTCGTCATAGAACCCCGTCACTTTTCATATAGTGTACAGTCAGGAGAAGAGTTCCGCAGCCATTCAAAACAGGCCTTAAGAAGCCCCCGTTTGCTGCGGACGGTACACAAATATGAGCAAAAACCCCACCCCCAAATCCCCCAAAAAAGAACTCCTCGTAGAATCCTTAAAACTCCCCAAGGATTCCCTGCTGGGTGCTTCTATCGTCACCGTGACGGGCAATCTTGAAGCCTTTGTGGAAAACTACAAAGGCATGATCGAGTATACCGATGAAAACATCTTACTGCAGGGGAAGACCTGTAAAATATCGATTCAGGGAAAAAAACTTTCCATCGACTATTACACCAACGAAGACATGAAAATCAGCGGACGGATCAAATGCGTCCAGTATTTATAGGAAAAGGAGTGAGGCATGCTAAAGCTGATTCAATATATAAAAGGCTATGTCATCATCAAGGTTTGGGGCTTTTCGCCGGAACGGTTCATGAATCTGTGCAGCAATCACCACCTGTTTTTATGGGATATAACCAACCATGGCGACCACTACACCATGTCTATCAGCTTAAAAGACTTCTATAAGCTAAGAACGATTACCAGAAAAACCGGGACAAGGGCAGTAATACAGAAACGCTGTGGGCTGCCCTTTTTCATACCGAAGCTGAGACGCCGCAAGTTTTTCATTATCGGCCTTTTGGGAAGCATCCTGTTCTGGATGTGGATGTCGGGATACATATGGGCAATTGAGTTTCAGGGTAATTACTACGTCAGCGAAGATGAGCTTATGGAATTCATGGGCGGACAGGATATCTATATCGGGATGAAACAAGCGGAAGTCCAGATCGAAGAACTGGAAAAAGCCCTGCGCCGCAATTATGATATTATCACCTGGACTTCCGCCCGGATCGACGGAACCCGGATGGTGATCCAGATCAAGGAAAATGATCTGCAGCCGATACCGGAGGAAGAGCCGGTCCGGGAAGAAGGGGTCGGCTATGATCTGACTGCCGTAAAGGACGGAACGGTAGTCAGCATCATTACCCGGATGGGCGTCCCGTTAGTAACCGAAGGCAGTGAAGTGAAAAAGGGTGACGTGCTGGTCCAAGGCAGCATCCCGATCTACAATGACGACCAAACGGTGAGGAATTATCAGTACTATGTCGCGGATGCGGATATTTATCTGCAATGCAAGTATGAGGCAGTAGAAATCCTCCCGATCCGCCATGAGGAAAAACTGTACAGCGGCAAGGAAAAAAAGATCCCGGTTCTTGATATCTTCGGCCGCCGGGTCAAACTCGGCATGTTCCGGAATCCGTATGTGACATATGACGTGATCGAAGACGTGAAGCAGGTAAAACTGCTGGACAATTATTACCTGCCTATTTTTTACGGCACGATTCATGTCCGCGAATATACTGTGATTGAAAAAAAATATTCTAAAGAAGAGGCGAAAACTTATTTTTATACCCGGATCAATAAAATTATGAAAACTTTAATGGAAAAGGGGGTTCAAATAATAGAAAAAAATGTTACAATGAAAAAAGATATAGAAAACTGGTATGTGAATATTGATTTTGACATAATTGAGAAAACTGGGAAGTCAGTTCCGGCGCCGTCATGGGTTCCGGAGATAACAGAACCGGCAAGCCAGAGCTAAGAATCCTGAAGTAGTGATACTTTGGCCAGGCTGCGGACAGGAACATCAGAAGAGAGGTATATGGAACGATTCGAAGTGAAGATTCAGATGCCGATAGAGCATATGCAAAATATTTTCGGTCAGTATGACAGCTACATACAGAAAATCGAAGATGACCTGCAGGTAGTGATCGTGGACCGGGACGGCGGGATCAAAATTACAGGAGACAAAGCGCAGGTGGAAAAGGCAGAGAAGATCATGAGGCAGCTGGCTGAGGTGTCCCGCCGGGAAAAGACAGTAGAGGAACAAAGCGTTGATTATTATCTTACGATGAGCAAGGAAGAAAAAGGGATGGAAGAGATCGGGGCACTGATTGATGAAGACTGTATCTGCCATACCATGAGCGGCAAACCGATACGCCCTAAGACTTTAGGGCAGAAAAAATATGTTGATGCCATCCGGGACAAGATGATCGTATTTGGCACCGGGCCGGCCGGGACCGGCAAGACCTATCTGGCCATGGCGATGGCCATCACGGCCTTTAAGAAAGAAGAAGTGAGCAGAATCATTCTCACCAGGCCGGCGATCGAGGCCGGGGAGAAACTGGGTTTTTTGCCGGGTGACCTACAGAGCAAGGTGGATCCTTACTTAAGGCCGCTTTATGATGCCCTGCATCAGATCATGGGTGCCGAAAGCTTTATGAAGAACATGGAAAAAGGCCTGATTGAAGTGGCTCCGCTGGCCTATATGCGCGGCCGGACCCTGGACAATGCTTTTATTATCCTTGATGAAGCCCAGAATACCACGCCGGCCCAGATGAAGATGTTCTTAACCCGGATCGGGTTCGGTTCCAAAGTTATCATAACCGGGGATTGCACCCAGAAGGATCTTGCTCCCGGCGTAAAATCCGGCCTGGATGTGGCGATGCAGGTTCTTTCCGGAGTGGCAGATATCGTCTTCTGCAATATGACCAGCAAGGACGTCGTCAGGCATCCGCTGGTGCAGAAAATCGTCAAAGCCTATGAAGACTATGAGGCACGGGCGCCGAAAAGGACGGATTCCGTCAAAAAAATAAAGAAGAATACCAAAATGCGTAAATAAGCAAAGGTTCAGACAGGTTCAGATATGAAAAAGAAAAAAAACACCCTTATTTCACTGCTGCTTTTTACCGTGACCGGAACAGTTGCCGGAGGCGCGGCCTATCTATACGGTAAGTCGGTGACGGACATAGCCCGTATCGTCATCATGACCTTGGTCAGTGCCGGCATTGTCCTGTTCCTGCATGCGGAGGCAAGGGAAAAAAACAGCCTTCTGTATGACAATAAAGAACATTTCGGTCGCTTTGCCCGGTTTTACCTGGCCGGACTTGCGGCATCCTTGCTTTTTCCCGTCCTGCCGCTCTTCGGCTGGGCCTATCCGGTTATTTTCGTAGTCATGGGACTGGTGAGCAACCAGGTGGTCGGGATCAGTACCGGAAGTACCTTCCTGCTGCTTTCGGTTCTGTTAGAATCGGCAGGAAGCTATTCGGAGTTTTTTATGTATTTTATCAGCGGCATGGTTGCGGTTGTTTTGTTTTCCTATGTCGATGAAACCTTCCGGGTGTGGCTGCCGATGCTGGTATCTTTGCTGGTTTTCGTCGTGTGCCTTGCCGCGAATTATTTTCTGACCGGGGCAGAAGAGATGACCTTTGAAAGTGCTTTTGTCATATCAGCCAATATGCTGGTCTGTATCTTGCTGCTGCTGGTATTCTTGCGGTATTACAGTTCGGCGGTGGTGAATAAACAGCACGACAAATACATGGAGATCAATGACCCCGAGTGCCCGATCTTAGTGGCTCTCAAACAAAAATCCAAAACCGAGTACTATCAGGCAGTACATACGGCATATTTGAGCGACAAGATTGCCAAACGGCTGAAAATCAATGATGCCGCTACCAAGACCTGCGGCTACTATCATAAAATCGGCACCTTAAAAGGGAGCAATTCCTGGGCTGCCATCTATGAGGTCTGTCAGGAGTTCCATTTCCCGCCGGATGCCATTGCTCTGTTAAAAGAATACACCGACAAGGAAAGCTATCTGACGTCAAAAGAAGCTACGGTAGTACTGTTTGCGGATACGCTGGTAGCTTCCATACTGTATCTTTTTTCCAAGGATCCCAAAGTGCAACCGGACTATAACCAGATTATCGAGGCAATCTATCAGAAAAAGCAGGAAAGCGGTATTCTGGACAAAAGCAAGATTACTATGGGCGAATTAAAAGAAATGAAAAAACTGCTAATGGAGGAAAAACTCTATTATGACTTTTTACGTTGAAGAGGAATGCCGGCTGTTCCCTGATGCTGAAGCTGATCAAGAAGAATCAAGTCCCACAGAATCAAGTTCCGCAGAATGCTGCCAGGAAAAGTTTGCTATAGCCGAAGTCGCCGGCCAGGTCATGGAAGCGGTACTGGCGGAAGAAAACTGTCCTTATGAAGCTCAGGTGAATCTCTTGTTAACAGACAATGAGGGGATCAGGGGCTATAATAAAGAATATCGGGGAATCGACGAACCGACGGACGTGCTTTCTTTTCCGGGCCTCATCTTCGCGGCGGCAGCTGATTTTGCCATAGCCGAAAAGCCGGGAAGTCCGGCCTTCGACCCCGAAAACGGGGAGCTGCTTTTGGGCGACATTATCATTTCAGTGGAAAAGCTCCGGTCTCAGGCCGCCGATTATGGGCATAGCCTGAAAAGGGAACTGGCATTTTTAGTGGCCCACAGTATCTTCCATCTATGCGGCTATGACCATCAAAGCCCTGAGGATGCCCTGGGCATGGAAGAAAAACAGGAGAAAATACTGCAGATGCTGGGAATATCCCGGGTATAGGTCACCCAAGGAGCATGGCCGGCTGGCAGTAACCATAAATCACCTTTGCGGTTTTTGACAAGGAGGCACGGATGAGAAAAAGTAACACGAGCAATTATAAAAATCCTCATGAAAAGTCCAATCCGCTGATACACGCCGGTTTTATCGCGTTAGCTGCAGGATTGTTATTTCGTATCCTGCTGATGTCGCTGATCGGGGAAGAAGGAGTAGGGTATTTTGCACCGGTTAACGAAATCTTTGTTTTATGCAGCCTGTTCATCACTTACGGGCTGGCAGAGGCCACCCATTCCCTGGTCAAATACCGAATCAAACGCGAGCAGTACAAAAGTGCCCGGCGTATCTTCAAATGCGCAGCTTTGTTGGCCTTGCTGTTTGGCGTAGCGGCCGGTTTCCTTATCCTTCTGGGCAACCGGTTTATTGCCGAGGTGCTTTTGCTGCAACGGTACAGCTGGCTGCCGGTCTGTGTCATGGCTCCGGCTGTCATTTTTATTTCTCTGACCTGTCTGCTCAGAGGATATTTTCAGGGAACCGGCACCCGGATTCCGACGGTGCATTCACTGGTGCTGGAGCAGCTGCTGACCATCGGCCTCGGGACGCTTTTGTCTGCCGTGCTTTACCGGTACGGCCTCAAAGTGGCGGCGGTTCTGCACAATAACAGCCTTAAGGCAGTCTACGGAGCTACGGGCGCAGCGCTGGGGGTCTTGATTGCCGCCGTGCTTTCTTTTCTGCATTTGCTGTTGCTTTACCTGCTGTACCGCGGTACAGCCAAAAAACAGATTTACCGGGACAGTTCCAGGAATGCCGAGCCCAAGGCCTATCTTTACGGCAGTCTGCTCCGGTCGGCAGTTCCTTATGGTCTAGTGACCGTATTGTTCGGCATGACGACGCTGGCTGATCAAAGAATGTATTATTATTATCAGAATATTTTTCGGGATATCTTCACCGAGGCCGGGGAAACGGTCGTTGACAAGGTAGTCGTGTGGGGCAACTACTACGGGATCTATCTGAGCGTCATCGGGTTCCTGACAGCCTGTGGCTGCCTGGTTCCCGCTAAAGCGATCAAGGCCGTCTCAGCCGCATGGCTGAGAGAAGAATACCGGGCTTCCCGGGATCAGCTGACCCAGACGATCAATAACATCGTGATTGTTACCGTGCCGCTGGTATTTTTTACAGCGGTAATCGCCGAGCCGTTAGCCGTCATCATCGGCCAGGGGAATTCCGACATAACAGCCGAGCTGATTCCGTATGGCTGTGCATGGATTCTGTTCGGTACTGTCGGCTATCTTTGTTACGGGCTGCTAAAACAGTTTGACAAGGTGTACCAGCTGCTGCTGCTCGGTGTCGGCAGTTTTTTGCTGCACCTGGCCGTGCTTTACCTGCTGCTGTCCCAGGCCGGTCCGACCGGGATGGGCATCAACGGGGTGGCATTAAGCAATGTGATTTCCGTAGCATGTGCCTGTGTGGGCGGGCTGGCTTTGGTATTCCGGCTTATGCAGTACGGGCAGGAATGGCTGAGACGCTGTCTGCGGATCCTGGTCATTACCCTGATCTGTGCAGGTGTCGCCGGAATGATTGCGATATTGATAAAAACGGCTTTGATGCCCCTGCTGCCAGAGTTTGTCGTGATTCTTATCTGTTTTGTGATTATTTTAGCGGCCTATCTCTTATTGATGATCCTGTTACGCGCCCTGACGGAGAGTGAGCTGGAAAAAATCCCGGGCGGGACAGCCCTCTTAACGCTCGCAAAATTCATGCATTTATTATAAAACGGTATAAATAAGCACTTTTTGGAAGATACTATTACAAATCAATGGTTAGAGGACAGCCATGAAAATGGTCAGAGGACGGCTATGAAATTTGTAAAACGTATCACAGTGTTTTTCATCATACCCATGACGATGTTTGCCGGCGGGCTGGCCTCCGGTATGGCAGCCATGGATTTTTTTTATCCGGGGCGGGCTCTGGCCGAGGGAAATGCGGTCGCCGGTAATAGGATAACGGACAGTTGGGAAACGGCCATCACAGAAGGTGCCGAAGCTGCCGACATCGCCTATGAAAACCAGGTGGACAAGAATACGCAAAGCGGACAGAAAGCCGGCAGGCCGGATGGTTCCGGGACAGGTTCCGAAACGGATCCTGATACAGGTTCCGTAACAGCATCCATGGAGGAAAGTCTTTTGTCGGCGGCGGATGCCGGGCCGGAAGCCGTGGAAGTGTCAATGAATGACGGGGCAACGATTAATGCGGATACCGAATATATGATTCAGGAGTACCGCCGTAACAGTGACGAGATGTCGGAAGAAATCATCCCGGTTCCGGAGACATTTGTAGGGCTTGACCGGGAGCTGTTTACGACAATAATGGAGGAGTTTACTAATTTTCCGCCGCTGTCGGAACAGGAAAAAGGCTTTATCAGCTGTGAGGTCGTTTCATTTTCGCCACATCGGGTAGTAGTCAGAAAGATCTACGAGGAGGAAGAAACACCGGAAGAAATGGCGGAAGGTTTTTACCTGGTCAATGAGAATAATCTGGTTACCGTGTATTACGGGGATGAGAAAACGGTCTATATGACTACGAATATTATGCTGCAGAATTTGCCGGAGGAGCTTCGGGAGGAGATTATTTACAGAAAATTCATTGAACGGGAAGAAGACCTATATGATTTTTTAGAGGCTTATTCCAGTTAATCAATGATATGAAAGTTTACTGTCGGAAGGAATGGGAGAAACGTGTGAGTGTTGAAGTTGCAGTAATAGGCGCTGGTGCGGCGGGGATGATGGCCGCCATAACGGCAGCCGCCGGGGGCGCACGGGTGGTGCTATATGAAAAGAATGAGCGGGTCGGTAAGAAACTGCTGGCTACCGGCAATGGTAAATGTAATCTGAGTAATGTAGATATGGATATTGCTCATTATTATACTGCTGATCCGCGGCTGGCGACGTGTGTTCTGGAGGAGTTATCTGTTTCGGATACGGTTCGTTTGTTTAACGGGATGGGTATGATGGTGAAAGAGAAGAAAGGTTACCTCTATCCATTTTCAGAACAGGCTTCGACGGTACTGGACATACTGCGGCTGCGGATGGAGGAACTTCTGATCGAAGTCGTGTGCGGCTGCGAAGTTGTGGCAATAGAAAGAGCGGAATATGATAAGTTAAGGGTAAAGACGGTTGATGGGAACATAGATAGTTATGACAGTGTCATCCTGGCCTGCGGAAGCCGGGCCGCCCTAAGAAAAACAGATGTCTTTGGAGGTTATCGCTTGGCTGCTGCCTTAGGTCACAGTATCGTTCCGGTGGTGCCGGCTCTGGTTCAACTCAGATGCCGTGAGAATTATATGAAATCCCTTGCCGGGGTAAGGTGTCAGGCTTTGCTGACTTTGGTGACGGACGGGATATCCGGTCAGAAGGAGCAGGGCGAATTACAGTTTACTGAGTATGGGATATCCGGCATTCCGGTATTTCAGTTTAGCAGGCTTGCGGCTTATGACTTGCTTGAGAAACGTGATGTTGCGGTAGATGTGGATTTTTTTCCGGATTATGATGATACTGCTTATAAAGAGTTGACAGAAGAGCGCTATCGGTTCGGTGAAGGTAAAGCGCTGGCTGATTTTTTACTGGGTATGGCGAATAAGAAGATTAACCGGACCATGATCCTGCTTAGCGGCTGTAAAGGAACTGATATAGTTGCTAGATTAGGAAAAAAGAAGATAGAAGAGATCTTGTGGAAATACAAAAAACTGAGACTACATATTACTTCGGTCAATTCATTTGAGCAGGCCCAGGTCTGTGCCGGGGGCGTACCCTTGCATGAGGTCAGTGAAAGCCTGGAATCCCTGCTGATACCGCACCTGTATTTTGCCGGTGAAATCCTGGATGTGGATGGAAGATGCGGCGGTTACAATCTGCAATGGGCATGGTCCAGTGGTCATATGGCAGGCAATGCGGCTTTGCGTTTTAGGCTGCCGGATTAGGGAACGCGGATTGAGTCAGTGTTTTCCTAGTAGGTTACAGAAAGGATATGCATGATAAGAATACATCAAATCAAGCTTCCCGTCGGGCATACGGAGAAGCAGCTGGAAGGTAAGATCAGGAATATGCTGAGACTTGGCCGGGAGCAAAGGTTTACATATGAGAAGATTCGTCGTTCCATAGATGCCCGAAAGAAACCGGATATTTATTACAGCTATGTGATAGATGTGGATGTCAGGGAGGGGCAGGAAGAGCATTTAGTCAAGAAATTAAGAGATCCGCAAGTGGTTTGCTGTCACTCGGCACGATATGTTTTTCCTTATTCCGGCAAGATTAAGAGAGGGACGGCCGATGACAGGGACAGGTCAGGTGCCCGACCAATCATCGTCGGGATGGGACCTGCCGGGCTTTTTTGCGGCTATATGCTGGCACTTAATGGATTTCGGCCGATTATCCTGGAACGCGGTGAGGCAATCGAACTAAGAGAAGCCAAGGTGGAAAGGTTCTGGAAGGAAGGTATACTGGACACAGAAAGCAACGTGCAGTTCGGAGAGGGTGGTGCCGGGACTTTCTCGGACGGCAAGCTTAATACGCTGATTAAAGACAAGAACGGTATAGGACGTGAAGTACTTTCTATCCTGGTCGGTGCGGGGGCACCGGAAGACATCTTATATGATTATAAACCTCATGTCGGGACGGATGTTTTAAGGAAAGTGGTCATCCATATGAGGCAGATGATTATCAAGCATGGAGGGGAAGTAAGATTTGGTCGGAAAGTGACCGGCCTCATGGTAGAAGATAATCGTGTCGGCGGCGTGGTAGTCAACCGGAAGGAAAAATTAGAGAGCAGCCATGTCATCCTGGCAATCGGGCACAGTGCCAGAGATACGTTCCAGATGCTGTTTGATGGCGGCATCCCGATGGAAGCCAAAGCCTTTGCCGTAGGTCTTCGTGTAGAGCATCCGCAGGCTGTCATCAATCATTCCCAATACGGGAGGGCGGAACATGATATTCTGGGAGCTGCCTATTATAAACTGGTCAGCCGTCGGACACAGCCGTCGGTATACTCGTTTTGTATGTGCCCCGGCGGTTTTGTCGTAAATGCTTCTTCAGAAGAAGGCCGTACCGCAGTCAACGGCATGAGTTATAGCGGACGAGCCGGAAGCAACGCCAATAGTGCCATAGTCGTGACAGTTACACCGGAGGATTACGGATCACTTCACCCGCTTTCGGGTATGGCCTTCCAGCGCAGACTGGAGGAACGAACCTATCATATCGGCCAAGGAAAAGTTCCTGTCGAATATTATGGCGATTATAAGAGGCATATTCTCAATGAAGATGTACAGGATACCGGGCGGCCGTATTCACCCGCCATTAAAGGAGAATGGTGCTTTGCACCGGTTCACGATATCCTGCCTGCTTCTTTGAATCGCTCAATCATAAGTGGGATGACGGAATTTGGCAAAATGATCCGCGGGTTTGATCATGCTCATGTATTATTATCGGGAACCGAAAGCAGAACCTCATCGCCGATCCGAATCCTTCGCGGTCCAGAGCTGCAGTCGGAAATAAAGGGCCTTTATCCCTGCGGGGAAGGTGCAGGATATGCCGGTGGAATCATGTCAGCGGCGATTGATGGGATAAGGATTGCGGAGGCTGTGGCGAAATCGCTTATGAGATAAAGTTGTTTCAATTATGATTATAATATTTTATATTTTAGACTTATCTACAAATAGCTTTATTATTGACTATTAAAACTCTAAGTTTTATAATTTTAATATATTTATAGAGTTTTCTAAAAGGTATATTATGACTATATTAGAGCAAATAAAGATTATATGTGAATATTATTATGAGAGATTTTCCATATCTGACTTAGATATCATTAAGAGGCAATGGAACTATTTTGAACTAAAATTGTATTAAAGGATGGAGATTCGGGTTGATGATAAAATTCGATTTAGAAGAAGCACGTGTGAAGTATCAAAATAATCGTGATGTTATTTCATTGTTTTCTGGAGCAATGGGATTAGATATCGGTCTTGAAAGAGCTGGACTTAATGTTATGATAGGACAGGATTTCAAGCCGGATTGTATCGAGACGATGAAATTAAACGGCCACAAGGTTTTGGCAGGAGACATTCGAGAGATAAACCCTGAAACACTTTTGGAACTGACTGGACTAAAAGCCGGGGAGCCGTTTATGATCTGTGGAGGTCCACCCTGTCAGCCGTTTTCTACTGCCGGAAAAAGACTGGGAATCAATGACCCGCGGGGAAGCTTATTTATGGATTTCATCCGGATGATAGACTACATACGCCCGAGATTCTTTGTGATGGAAAATGTAAAAGGCATTATTTCGGCACCGTTAAAACATTCAACTGTTGCTGAAAGAGTAAAGGATGATCCGGAACAAAGGCTAGGGACGGTTTTAGATGTGATTCTATCGGAATTTAATATTCTGGGTTATAGAACTGTGTATGGAATTTTGGACGCTGTAAATTATGGAGTGCCTCAGTTCCGTGAACGTTTTGTATTAATAGGCAGTAGAGATAATGAAGATATCTTTTTACCGATACCGACACATTTTCAAATGCATCAGAGTCCGGAGTACAAGTGGAAAACAGTAGCAGATGCTATAAAGGACTTGGAGGATGATCCTGGGGAATACACTTTACTAAGTGGTGACAGAAAAAAATACCTTCTTTTGGTTCCGGAGGGCGGTAATTGGAAAGACTTGCCACAGGAAATCATTCCAGTTGCGATGGGTGGAGCTTATGAGTCTGGTGGAGGTAAAGTTGGATTTTACAGAAGATTGTCATATGCTCAGCCTTCTCCGACAATAACAACATCTCCGGCTCAAAAAGCGACCATGCTTTGTCATCCGATACATGATAGGCCACTAAGTGTAAAAGAGTATGCAAGAATCCAGCAGTTTCCAGATGAATGGAAATTTATTGGAACCATATCGTCAAAATATAGCCAGATTGGAAATGCGGTTCCGGTAGGATTAGCTGAAGCTATTGGAAAAGCAATTTTATCAACAGCGAATAAGACATCAACCATAGAAACAAAGCGGTTCAGGGGAACCAGTGTACACAATAAAGTAAAAAATGCAATGGAGTTAGGGGGAAGTCGCTTCAGAGATAGTGGAATCCGTATTAAGAACATTTGTGACATCGAGTGAGGAAACTATTTTTGGCAATTGCTTTTTTGAACCAATTGCTATTGCTGTAAGCGGTGGTAATAAGGCTTTAGCAGAAAGTATTGATGTGATGATACAAGATAATGATAGTAACACAATTTATGCCATTGCCGTCAAGAGTGGTCCTTCTGTATAGTTTCTGTAGGGCAGACGGTGCCATTGATTGGGAAAAACTGGTTGAATTTAACTCGGGGGATTAAGAAGAGTTACGGTATTGGGAGGGGAATGCATGAAAACTTGCTAATTAGCAGAAAGGATAAGTATAATTTGGATAAAAAAACATTAGATGAAAAAATAGCAAGAATCAATGAATTATATCATCGTTCCAAGCAAGAAGGGCTGACACCGGACGAAAAAATAGAACAGGAAGAATTACGGAAAGAATATATAGCCAATATTCGCGCTAATCTGCGGGGACAGCTGAATAATATCAGCATCCGGGAAGAAGACGGAACCATTACCGACCTAGGTGCCGAATTGGGAAATAAAAACTGACAGAGGAATTCAGATATGTGTGCAGATGAGAATAGCAGCTGGAATAATGGTTTGAGCACAGATAAAAATAATATCAATGTGTATAACAATATGAGTATCAATACGGACAGCAAAACGAACAAGCACGCTCTGAGAAAAGAATACCTAAGCCGCCGGGAATCCCAGGGAGTCATTGAAAGTATGGAAAAAAGCCGGCAGATATTGCAGAAACTCATTGAGCAGGAAGCTTATAGAATGTCAGGCATCCTATTGATTTATGTGGATTTCCGCGGCGAAGTAAAAACAGCACCGTTAATCAGGGAATTGCTCAAGAACCATGAGAAAAAAATATACTGTCCCAGAATAACGGGATCAAAAATGGATTTCTTCGAGATTAGCGACATGATGCAGCTCATAGAAAGTAATTATGGGATAAAGGAACCGGAACCGTCAGCAGAGAGGCAGTTTACTCCAGACACCTATGCCCCGGAAACATGCCTGATGATTATGCCCGGAGTGGTATTTGACAGGAACCGGGGCAGGATTGGCTATGGCAGGGGTTATTATGATCATTTCCTGGCAGACTGTCCGAACCTTAAAACAATTGCCCTTTCCTATGACTGTCAGATCGCGCCGCAAGTGCCAATGAATGAACATGACAGGAGACCTGACATGATCATAACCGAAACTGAAATCATATTAACAGATAAAACATACTTATAAAATAGACTATGAATAATATAAGAAAAATAATATAAGTAAATAATTAGTAAACATGATTATCTAAGCAAATATAAATGTGAGGAGGCGATAGAATGGATCTGACCATGATGGGAGAAAAAGCCCAGAAAGCCGGATATCAGGTACAGAAACTGACTGCGGCAGAGAAGAATGCCGGCTTAGGCGCGGTCGCAGATGCACTGGTAAATAATGCGGGTGCTATATTAGCGGCCAATAATCAGGATATTAAAAGAGCACAGGAGTCCGGCATGCACGAAGGTTTAGTGGACCGGCTCCGGCTTAACGAGAACCGTATACAGGCGATGGCGGAGGGCTTACGTGAAATCATCAGCCTGGCGGATCCCATCGGAGAAGAGCTGGAGAGTTTTACCCGTCCTAACGGACTGCATATCCGTAAAAGAAGAGTCCCGCTGGGGGTAATCGGGATCATTTATGAATCCCGGCCCAATGTGACGGCAGATGCCTTCGGCCTGTGCTTTAAGGCCGGCAACGCGGTGATACTGAAAGGGGGCAGCGATGCCCTGGCTTCCAATATGGAGATTACCAAGGTAATCAGAAAAGCTTTGTCGGATGACGGCATCACCCCGGATGCGATCCAGCTGATAGAATCTGCTGACCGCAGCATCACCAACGCTTTTATGAAGATGAACCGTTATGTCAATGTACTGATTCCCCGGGGCGGGGCGGGACTGATCCGGGCAGTGGTGGAAAACAGTACGGTGCCGGTAATCGAAACGGGAACCGGGAACTGTCATATTTTCGTAGATGAAAGCGCCAGTATCGATATGGCAACTGCCATTATCGTTAATGCCAAGACCCAGCGCATCGGCGTCTGCAATGCCTGTGAATCCCTGGTAATTCATGAAGGGATAGCAGAAAAGTTATTAAGCAAACTGGTTCCGGCCTTGGCCCCGTTCCATGTAGAAATGCGAGGAGATGAGGCCGTCTGCAAAAAATTGCCCGACTGTGTTCCGGTCACGGAAGAAGATTATGGAACAGAATATCTAGATTATATTCTTTCGGTAAAAACAGTATCGGGAACGGCAGAAGCGATTGCCCACATCAACCGTTACGGTACCAGACACTCCGAGGCCATCATAACGGAAGATAAAGACAATGCCGAACAGTTTATGAATGAAGTAGATGCTGCCTGTGTGTATGTCAATGCTTCCACCAGATATACGGATGGCTTTGAATTCGGCTTCGGTGCCGAGATCGGCATCAGCACCCAGAAGCTTCATGCCAGAGGACCAATGGGGCTTAAGGAGCTTACCTCTTACAAATATACCGTTGAAGGGAATGGCCAGGTAAGACCTTGAATTTTAACAGGATCGCATCGTAAAAGGGGGCTGTCGGGAAATAGACAGTCCTTAACAGAGAGAGGCACTGACTCACTAAAACTATAATAGCAGAAGGAAATATCCCAAGGAAATATTTCAAGCAGAAACGCCTGAAAATCCATGGGATATTTCTATTTACCTGTCAGGGGCTTAAAATTGGGTATTTCCCGGCAGCCCCCTTTTTGCCGTTTTATGCATTTTGGATAAGATTATTTTGATATAAATAAAAACAAATAAAATGTTTATATATTTATAGCGAATGCATTAATAAAACATAATATATGATTGCGAATTGACAAAAATTAATTAATGCACTATAATTGATAGTATAGAAAAGTATTTGAGTAAAAACAGTATTATTAATACATATAACATATATTGGAATTAATGAATGACGACATATTATCATATTGAATAGTGATTTATAACGTGGCGGTACTGATTTAAAGGTAGTAGGTGATTGCTTATGAGGGCGGTACAGAATATATGAATGAATTACAATCGTATATCTTAGATTAAATAGGTCATTAAGGAATAATTTTTACAAGAAAGGAGAAACAGATGAAAAAAAAAGATGTAATATCTCTTATTGTAATAATGGTATTAATACTGTCCGTGCATAATTTTGGAAGTACTGCGGCAACGCCTCCGGCCTATATTGTAATCAAAAATTTAGTATATCCGGTTACCTTAGAGGAACTTGATCTGAGTTCCATGAATCTTACCAACGCGGATATTCAAGTGCTTTCTTATATGAAAAACCTAAAAAAACTAAATTTATCTGGAAATAATATCCCGGATCTCGCACCTATCAGCGGACTGATTAATTTGGAAACAGTTATATTGAACCAATGTAATATTTCAAGTCTTTACCCTTTGAGAAATTTAACGAAGCTAAAATACTTGGATGTTGGGAATAATAATATCAGTGGTATTTCGGTGGTAAGTAATCTCCGCAATTTGGAATCATTCTATATATACAATAATAATATTTCCGACGTTTCGGCACTGAGAAACAGTACTGCTCTGAAATATCTGGATATCTCATATAATAATGTCAGTGATATTTCAGCGTTTAGCCAACTGTACAATCTAGAATATTTAATCATGATTGAAAACAACATATCAGGCGGTGTTAATTTTGTTATTTATCTCAGAAATTTGCAAGGTATAGTTTTTTATAATAATCCTATTAACCGTGAAATATTAGAACTGATCGACGCTTATTTATCATTGCAGGGATGTTTGGTTTTATATTAGATTTACTTGTATTATTGGGCAGAGTAATTAATCATTAAGAAATATTATTTTAACAAGAAAGGAATAGGATGATGAAAAAAAGACGTATGATATCTCTTATCGTAATAATGGTATTAATGCTGTCCGTACATAATTTTGGAAGTACTGCGGCAACGCCTCCGGCCTATATTGTAATCAAAAATTTAGTATATTCGGTTACCTTAGAGGAACTTGATCTAAGTTTCATGAATCTTACCAATGCGGATATTCAAGTGCTTTCTTATATGAAAAATCTAAAACAGCTGAATTTATCTGGAAATAATATCTCGGATCTCACACCTCTTAGCGGACTGACCAATTTGGAAAGTATTGACTTGATCGTATGTAATATTACAAATCTTTACCCGTTGCGAAATTTAACGAAACTAAAATACTTATCTGTAGGGCATAATTATATCAGTGATATTTCGGTGGTAAGCAATCTCAGCAATTTGGAATCATTCCATGTATCACATAATAATATTTCCGATGTTTCGGCACTGAGATACTGTACTGCTTTGAAACGTCTGGATATCTCATATAATAATATCAGTGATATTTCAGCTTTAAACCAACTGTACAATCTGGAACATTTGTCAGTGACTGAAAACAATATATCGGGCGGTGTTAATTTTCTCATTAATCTCAGAAATTTGCGATATGTACTTTTTTATTATAACCCGATTAATCGTGAAATATTAGAGCTGATCAACGCGTATTTATCATTGCAGGGAGGTTGGATTGGTTATTAGATTGTCGTAACTGTTCAGTTTCAGTACCTTCACAGTTTCAGATTTACCGGAAATTATAATTTTTCCATCTAATTATATAAAGATTATCAAACTATGCCGATAATCAGATTAAGGAAAATTCTATGCGGAAGAACAGGAGGTTCTTTTTGTCTTAGTGGTAAGACAGAACATGCTAAGGAGGGCATAATATGGCAGGTAATCTATCGATTGCGGCTGCCGGAGCGGGCAGAAGCAGTCAGGTGCGAAATATCCCAAGGAAATATTTCAAGCAGAAACGCCTGAAAATCCATGGGATATTTCTATTTACCTGTCTGGGGCAAAAATTGGGTATTTCCCGGCAGACCCCTTTCGTATGTAGCTCAGGTTCAATCCAATGCTTTATTAATCATTAATCTGCTTTGAAAATCTGTATCAAAAAATGAATCCGTTTAATAAGGCTTTCTTTTATCAGGAGGCTCTTCATAAATGTTTCTTCCCGTGCATAATCAAAAGCATGCGTGGTTTGCTTGGTATCAACCAGTCTTGTCGGAACACCGGCTTGTTCAAGTGCCTGTGCATAAAGTAAGCCGTCGTCACGCAGACAGTCAAATTCAGCGATTTCAACATAGGCTTCAGGAAGTCCTGCCAGTGAAGCGGCTTCAAGGGGAGAAGCATAATCCGGCAGTTCCTGGGTTCCGTTTTTAAGATAGAGGCTCCAGCACCATTTCGTCAAAGGAGCATTCCATACCGGGGTGTCCGTGTATTTTATCATGGATGGTGACTGAAGACGGGCATCGGTGGTAGGGTAGACGAGCATCTGACCGATTGCTTCGGGTCCGTTACGTTCCCTTGCCATCAGTGAGACAGCGGCGGTAAACAGCCCCCCGGCACTGTCGCCTCCGATTACGATACGGCAGGGATCGATGCCGATGTCAGCGGCATTCTGACAAGTCCACTCCAGCGTCCGATAACAGTCCTCCAGCGGAGCAGGGAAGCATGCGTCTGGTGCCAGCCGGTAATCGACACATATGGCTACACAGGAAGCTCCTTTGATATATTCGCGGACGATACGGAACTGGAATTTACTCATGGGAAACATAAATCCGCCGCCATGATAATAGATCAGGCAGGGAGCCGACTGAGTATCCAGTTGTCGTGGTTTCATAATTTGAAGTTCAAGCGGTACGCCGTCATGGCTGAGAATATTCCGCTTTGTGATGATGATTTCCTCATCTGAGACATTGTTGTTCCACTCCCTGCGGAACTGATTGGTCATAAGCCGGATCAGTTCCGGATCCATGGTCAAGAGCGGTTCCATCATGTTGCGCAGTTCATAGAGATCGGGATGAATCGGATAATTACCAGACATAGTTTCCCCTCCTTACACTTTTGTTTGATTAATTGCGACATATTATTATAACATATTGTGATAATATTGTATATAACATGACTTAATGAATTATTTTCGCTGTAAGCTGTTTTCGCTGAAATTAAGGCCATTTGCCGGTTCTCAGTCCGCCATTCATCGGCTTCTCGGACAGCGAAAATAATTCTTAATGTTCTAATTGGAAGTGTCAATAATGATTTTTATTGTGATTTTATCTCTTTCCAAAGAGTATTATACAGTTCATCCCCTTCATCCCCCAGATAGCTGAAAGTTTCCAGACCCTGATAAGCATCCAGGTCAGGGAAGGCGATCGGAGAATTACGGATGTCCTCGTCTTCGATCAGTTCCCTGGCAGCATCATTGGGAGTAGAATAGGTGATATACTCAAAGTTTTTTAAGGCGATATCGGGGCGGCACATAAAGTCAATGAATTTTAGGGCATTTTCCACATTCTGGGCATCTTTGGTGATGACCCAGGAATCAATCCAGACATTGGTTCCTTCCTTCGGGATCACGTACTCCAGATCCGGATTCTCTCTCTGGGTATAGATGGCTTCTCCTGAATAAATGACGCCGAGAGCCGCTTCGTTGCCGATCATCTTGTCACGCACTTGGTCGATGACATAGGCCTGTACCAGCGGTTTCTGGGCAATCAGTGACTCTTTGGCAAGCTGTAGTTCATCTTCGTTCATGCTGTTGACAGAGAAGCCGTTCAGCTTCAAAGACACCATAAAGGCATCACGAACCGAATCCTGCATCAGGATGCTATCCGCATATTTTTCATCCCAGAGGATAGACCAGGAATCGACGGGGCCGTCCACCATCGTCTTGTTATAAAGAATCCCCACGGTTCCCCAGCAGTAAGGCACCGCGTACTTGCCTTCCGGATCGAACTCCTTGGACTGTTCCCAGTATTGTGTGCCGATATTGGCTTTGGCATTGGGCAGCTGTTCAAAATCCAGTTCCTGCAGCAGGTCGTTTTCAATCATCTTCTGGATCATATAATCGGAAGGACAGACAACGTCATAGCTGGAAGCCCCGGATTCGATTTTGGGATACATGATCTCGTTGGTTTCAAACTCGTCATAGATGACCTTGATACCGGTTTCTTCTTCAAAAAGCGCGATACTGTCAGGATCCATGTATTCTCCCCAATTATAGACGACGACTTCACCTGCGTCTGGGGAACTGCCGCCACAGCCGACTGCCAATACGGCACTTGTCATAGCCGCCAGGACTAGGCCAAGCGATTTTTTCTTGATTTTACTGTTGAGCGATGATAGTTTTTTCATTATGCTTCTCCTTCTGATAGCTTTTGTGCTTTGTGAGCGGGAGTGCGGTTTACCAGAACCAGCAACAGCAGCACCGTGACAAAGATGATAGTCGAAAGCGCATACATTTCCGGTTTGATCCCTTTTCTCACTTCCGTATATATTTTAGTGGAAAGCGTGTCCACTCCGGCACCTTTGGTAAAATGGGTAATGATAAAATCATCCAGCGACATGGTAAATGCCATCAAGAATCCGGAAAGCACGCCCGGCAGGAGATCCGGCATGACGACTTTGAAAAATCCGGATACCGGCCCGGCTCCCAGGTCACGGGCCGCTTCATAAGTGCTTGGGTTAAGCTGTCTCATTTTCGGCATTACGCTGAGTATCACATAAGGAATATTAAAAGTAATATGGGAAAGCAATATCGTACCGTAGCCGAACCGCAGCCCCAGACTGATGAACAGCAGCATCAAAGAAATACCGGTGACAATCTCGGCGTTCAGCATCGGAATATTGGTGATGCCTAAGACAACGGCCCGCCCGGTCCGGTTCATGCGCATCACGGCAATACAGGCGATCGTGCCGATCACGGTCGCTACCAGCGCGGAAATCAAAGCAATGGACAGCGTGTTAAACAAAGCCTGCATGATGTCCTCGTTCTGAAAGAGGGCGCCGTACCATCGGAACGTGACCCCGCCCCATTTAGCCCTGGTACGGCTGTCGTTAAAGGAAAGCACGATTAACGTGACAATCGGCGCATACAAAAAGAGGAAGATCAGGCTGATATATATTTTTTGAAGGCTGTTCTTCAGGACATTCATAAAAAGCTACCTTCCCCTTCCTTGTCGAAGACGGCGGATATCACCATATTCACAATGATAAAAAGCATCAGCACAATGGAAAGACCGCTTCCCAGGTGCCAGTTCCCGGCCTGCGTGAATTCTTCCTCGATCACGTTGCCGATCAGTAGTATTTTACTGCCGCCCAAGAGCTTGCTGATGACAAATGTCGTCAAAGCCGGGATAAATACCATAGTAATGCCGCTGATCATCCCCGGTATGCTCAGCGGAAAAATAATCTTCTTGAACACATCAAAAGCGTTGGCCCCCAGGTCCCTGGCCGCGTTGACAACATTGATGTCGATCTTGATCAGGCTGTTGTAGATCGGCAATATCATAAAGGGAAGGAAATTATAAACCATTCCGAAAACAATCGCATAGGGCGTATTGATGATGTTTAAGGCCGGCAGGCGCAGCCAGGCCAGGATATTATTGATAACTCCGGTCTTTTCCAGCAGGGTCTGCCAGGCCAGGGTGCGAAGCAGGAAGTTCATCCACATCGGCAGGATGAAGAGCAGGACGATGAAACCTTGCTTGCTCATCTTGGTCCGGGAGAGGATGAAGGCCAGCGGATAAGCCAGGATCAGGCAGATCATCGTAGCCGCTACCGCTAACAGGATGGCAAGCCAGAGCGCCTTGGCATGTTCGGCCGACAGGATGGCAGTGAGGTTATCCAAGGTAAAAGCCCCGTTCTTGTCAATCAGCCCATAATAAAATATCATGGCGAGCGGCACTACGATAAAAATAACCATCCACAGCAAATAAGGCGAGCCTAACAGGATACCGGAGCGCACTTTGACGTTGGGATGATTGCCTTCCTTATTTTTTGTCGGTAAAGTCATCTGTCTTTCCTTTCTGTAAGGGACTATGCCGTAATCTGCTTAAATCTCCAAGCTGACAGCCTCTTCATCTTCAGAAGCTGGTTTATTCATGATCTGGATGTTAAAGGGATCTACCTTGATGCCGACGGGCGTTCCTACTGGGAACATGCCGGTAGAATGCACCAGCCATTCAAAGCCGTTGGCGGTCACTTCCATTTCATAGTGGACGCCTTTAAAAATCAGATGGCTGACCACGCCCTGCAGCGTGCCGTCCTCCGGCTTGCCCAATTCCACGTCCTCCGGACGGATTACCACATCCACTGGCTTGTTTTTCCCGAACCCGGTATCCACGCAGACAAAATGAGTTCCCAGAATCTCGACCCGCTTATCCTCGATCATCAGGGCGTCAATTATATTGCTTTCCCCGATAAAGTCGGCGACAAAGGCATTTTCCGGTTCATTATAGATGCCTTCCGGCGTGCCGATCTGCTGGATATAGCCCTGATTCATCACGACAATCGTATCGGACATGGTAAGGGCCTCTTCCTGGTCGTGGGTCACATATATGAAAGTGATGCCCAGCTCATTTTTCAGCCGGATCAGTTCATACTGCATATCCTGCCGCAGCTTCAGGTCCAAGGCTCCTAAGGGTTCATCGAGCAGAAGCACCTTGGGCTCGTTCACGATCGCCCGGGCGATGGCGATCCGCTGCTGCTGGCCGCCGCTTAAGGAATCCGGCATCCGCTTTTCAAAACCTTCCAGATTCACCAGTTTCAGGGCATAAGAGATCTTGTCATCGATATAGGCTTTGGGCTTGTTCTTGATCCGTAAGCCGAAAGCAATGTTATCGGCGATGTTCATATGGGTAAAGAGGGCATACTTCTGAAATACTGTATTCAACTGTCTTTTATTGGGAGGCAGGCCGGTAATGTTGCTGCCGTCAAAAATGACCCTTCCGGTGTCAGGGGTTTCAAAACCGCCCATTATGCGCAGCAGCGTGGTCTTGCCGCAGCCGCTGGGCCCCAACAGGGTGACGAATTCATTTTCCCGGATAAAGAGATTCAGGTCATCCAGGATCAGCTGTCCGTCAAAGGACTTGCTGATGTTTTCCAGGCTGATCAAAAGTTTGTTGTTTTTGATATCCTTGTTTTTATTATCCCTGTTTTTGATATCCATAATAGCCTATTCCTCTTCGTAAACGTTAAATTTGTGCCCTCGCTGTGAGCAGTAAGCTTTCAAAAGCTGGGAGGGCTGCTCACCCATAGAAGCGTAGCACCGCTTTTATTAGCCTTGACATAATGGGTCGTATTAGGAGTGAAATAAAAGGATTCCCCTTTTTTTACCCGGATGGCGCGTTTTCCCAGCATGATCGTGATGCTGCCGGATAAGACGTAGCCGAATTCTTCGCCTTCATGAGGATTGTCCGGGTAAGTGGAACCGTCGGGAGCTAGGGTCAGCCGGATCGGCTCCATCATGTTTTTCTGGGCATTCGGTATGATCCATTCGATTTTATTGTTCAGGTCGTTATCCACTTTTTCGAAATAGTCTGTTTCATGAAAAACGATCTGTTCCTCCGAGATATCAGTAAAAAAAGTGTTCAGATCGCTTCCCAGGCTCTGCAGGATATCGATCAGGGTAGCGATGGAAGGCGAGGTGAGGTTTCGTTCCAGCTGCGATATAAAGCCTTTGGAAAGCTCGCAGCGGTCGGCCAGTTCCTCCTGTGTCAGCGCTTTTTGGATGCGCAGTTCTTTCAATTTATTCCCGATATCCATTTTATACCATTCCTTTTCTGAAAGAGGGTGAAACGAAGTAAAAGTAAAATTAAACTCAAAGTTTACTCTCACTAAACAACGGACGATATTTATTATACTATGTGGCGGAGAAAAGTCAAGTAGTAAAAATCTTGCTTTGCCGTAGTATTTTTGGTATTATTTATAAATGAACGGGATGACTGAGGCAAGCCGTAACAGGAGGAAGCAAATGAGCAACGACAGATATGTGGCATATGTATCGACTTATACGTCGGGGAGCAATGACAAATGCGGTATCAAGATATACGACGTGGACATGGAAAACGGCCGGTTCACGGAAAAGGGGCAGGTAGAGATCACCAATTCTTCTTATATAACGATTGCCCATAACCGTAAATTCCTGTATTCCATCACCGATTCCGGCGTGGAAGCGGTCGAGATCCTGCCGGACGGCAGCCTGAAGCTGATCAACTGTGCTTCGATCAACGGCATGAGAGGCCGCTACCTTTCGACGGACTATACAGACCGGTTTCTTTTCGTGGCCGGTTACTATGACGGCAAGCTGACGGTCTTAAGGCTCGAGGAAAACGGCGCGGTGGGAGAAATTACCGAGGAGATCTACCATAGAGGGCTGGGAAGCGTTACCGAACGGAGTTTCCGGCCGCATATCAATTGTACCAAAATGACCCGGGATAATCATTATCTTTGCGAAGCGGATCTGGGGATGGACCATGTCAATGTCTATGCACTGGATCATAAGACCGGCAAGCTTAAGATGGCCGATATCATCAGAAGCGAACAGGAATCGGCACCAAGGCATCTGAAGTTTTCCAAGGACGGCCGGTTCTTATATATCGTTCATGAGATGAAGAATACTATTGATGTTTATTACTATCATGAAATATCGCCAGGGAATCCTGAGTTTGAGAAGATCCAGAGCATCAGCACCCTGAACGACTACCATGCCGGCGGTTCGGCCGCCAGTGCGCTTAATGTTTCTGAGGACGGCAATTATCTGTGCAGTTCCAACGCCGGGGATAACAGCGTGATCCTGTATTCCATCGACCACGAAACCGGCATGCTGACCAAGCTGCTCTGTCTGCCGGTGAGCGGCGATTATCCGAAAGATGCGGCTTTATTTCCCGACAACCGGCATCTGGTCTCATTAAACCATGATACCAACAGCATGACCTTCTTCAATGTAGGCCTGAAGGAGGGCACTCTGATCATGAACGGGAAGGAAATAAAAGTAGACCGTCCCAACTGTGTTATTTTCCATAAACTGACTTAAGACATGACAGTCTGGATCCCATATTGACCATCATGGCATCCAATAACGTGATGGCAGCCATAGCTTCGATCACGACCACGGCGCGGGGAACGATGACGGGGTCATGGCGGCCTTTGATAGAAATGGAGACATCCTCTCCATTTTTATTTATGGTCTGCTGCAGCGACGCAATAGAAGGCGTGGGCTTGATGTGAGCCCGCAGAAAAATATCCGCACCGTCACTGATGCCGCCTAAGATGCCGCCGGCATGGTTTGTCCGCTTCAGGACGGTACCGTTTTCACTGAAAAAGGCATCATTATTCTGAGAGCCCACCGCAGCCGAAGCAGCGGTTCCGTCGCCGATCTCAACGGCTTTGACCGTGCCGACCGACATGACGGCGCCTGCCAGTGCCGCATCCAGCTTGTGAAAGACCGGATCGCCGATTCCCGCCGGGACACCGGTGATCCGGCAGGCGACAACGCCGCCGGCGGAGTCCGACTTGTGCATGCATTCTTCCAGGAAAGCCAAGGCCCGGGCATCGGCTTCGGGATCCGGCATGGCCGTGGCAGACGCGTAGATATTTTCTGCCTGAAAGCGTTCCGGGTCGATCGACACAGGGCCGATGGACTGGGTGTAGGCCGTCACCTGGATGCCGAGTTCTTTGAGGATCTTGGCGGCAACTGCGCCGGCGGCAACCCGTCCTAAGGTTTCCCGTCCGGAGGAACGCCCGCCGCCGCGGTAATCGCGAATCCCGTATTTGGCATCATAGGTATAATCAGCGTGGCCCGGCCGGTAACAGAAAGCGATTTCGTCATAGTCTTTGGAACGTTCCGAGGTGTTACGCACCATGACAGCGATAGGGGAGCCGGTAGTCAGGCCGTTAAAAATGCCCGACAGGATTTCGGCTTCGTCAGCCTCATTCCGGGGTGTCGCAATCGCCGTCCGGCCCGGCCGGCGGCGGTTCAGATAGGTCTGGATGTCCGCTTCACAGAGCGCAAGCCCGGCCGGACAGCCGTCAATGACAACGCCGAGTGCCGGCCCGTGGGATTCTCCCCATGTGGTGACTGTAAATAATTTTCCTGTCGTAGAACCTGCCATATTATCTCCTTTTTCAAATTATCCATGTGTTATTCTTGAAAAGCCCAGCTGCTTAGTAAGCTGAACGACCGGTTTGGCGGCAATGCCCGCTTCGTTTTCATATTACCCTACTTGTAAAAAAACTGCAAGATAATAAGCAAGATAGTAAGAAGTAGAATTATTATTGCTGTAAGCTGTTTTCGCTGAAATTAAGGCCATTTACCGGTTCGTTATCCACCACTCCGCCAGCCAGAAGAGATGATTTTCATTTTTCTGGCCAAAGGGCGAAATAAACTGGCTTATTTCAATGACCGCCTAAGCAGCGTTCTTTAGCACCCGAAAACAGTCAACTGGTCAGGCGTTACTGTTCCTATGCAGTTATGCACAGTCCAGAAATTGTAACATAAATTATACCAAAGAATTGCAAAAATATAGTGTACAATTAAAGCATTTGTGGTATGATATATTTTAGAAAAATCAGTGTATGTGGGAATGGGCGGATGAAAAAGTCATTTAAAGAAAAGGTCATTTTATACTATCGGAAAACCATAGAAAATAAGAGCTGGCTCCGCGTTCCTGCTTTTGTTGTTTTGTCAGTTGTTTTATTTGGTCATCATTCCCTGGCAAAAATTTTTGGTGCCTGGAAAAAATATGCTTTTACGGCATTTTTATTGCTGATGTTTCTTACCGGGAGCAGTTTCACGTATCCGGTTTTCGGCGAAAGGGATGGTTTTATATCGCCGGAAGCCGAACAGGAGGCCATAGCGGTCGAAGAGTCTACGATCAGGCTGGCCGAAGAAGAAGAAGTTTTGCCGGAGGAGATAGAGCTCCTGGACGACGCTGACGTTCTGGAAGGCTATGAAGATGCTGAACTTCATGGGGTGGAAGAGCTGGATAAATATTCATTGGAAGACATCCTGGAAGGGGAGGACATCCTGGAAGGAGAGGACATCTCGGAAGAAAGCCGGCTTGAGGAAGCAGCGGCTGTCCCGGAAAGCGGGGAAACCGTTAGCTTTTCGGCAGATGACTGGCGCTTGATCCTAATTAATAAGCAGCACCCGATTCCGGAGGATTATTCCTTTAACCTAGGTACGATCAAGGGCAGCATGCAGTGTGATGAAAGGATAATCGGCGATTTGCTGCAGATGCTCCAGGCGGCTCAGGATGACAGTGTTTCGCTGGTGATCTGTTCGCCCTATCGTGACCTGTCCCGGCAGGAGGTTCTTTTTAACCGTAAGATCGAGGCCTATATGAGAAAGGGCATGTCTTATCTGGAGGCCTATAAACTGTCGTCGCAGTCGGTTACGGTTCCCGGCGCAAGCGAACATCAGATCGGTCTGGCTATTGATATTATTTCTGATGATTATTCCACATTGGATGCCGGTTTTGCGGAGACAGAAGCCGGAAAATGGCTGAATGAGCACAGCAGTGAATATGGCTTTATTCTTCGCTATCCGCAGGGCAAGGAATATATTACCGGAATAGAGTTTGAACCTTGGCATTTCCGCTATGTGGGAAAAGAAGCTGCGGCTATCATTGCCGAGCAAGAGATTACCTTGGAAGAATTTGTTGACGAGAATCTTTGACTGAATAAGTCGATGCATTATATTACATAGCAGTATATAACATAGCCTTACATTACATAGCCCATCAAGTCGGTTATTTACAGTTCAGCCAACGGCTGAACTGTTGTCAGTAAAGGAGCGAAAAACGGATGTACCGGATATTGAAGCAGGAAGGAAGGGCAAAAAGAGGAGAGTTTACAACACCGCATGGTGTCATCCAGACCCCGGTATTCATGAATGTCGGAACCGCTGCCGCTATCAAAGGTGCCGTTTCTACGGCCGACCTAGAAATGATCAAGACCCAAGTGCAATTATCCAACACCTATCATCTTCATGTGCGTCCCGGCGACGAGGTCATCCGCAAATTAGGCGGAATCCACCGTTTTATGTCGTGGGAGAGGCCGATCTTAACCGATTCTGGCGGTTTTCAGGTGTTTTCCCTGGCATCTTTACGGAAGATCAAGGAAGAGGGAGTTACCTTTCAGTCTCATGTGGACGGACGGAGGATCTTCATGGGTCCGGAAGAAAGCATGCGGATTCAGTCGAACCTGGCTTCAACCATAGCCATGGCATTTGACGAGTGCCCTTCCAGCAAAGCCGAACGGAGCTATGTGGAAGCGTCGGTGATGCGGACAACGAGATGGCTGGAACGGTGCATGGCCGAGATGAAGCGCCTGAACCAAGCGGAGGCTACAATCAATAGGCAGCAGATGCTGTTTGGCATCAATCAAGGGGCAATATATGCGGATATCCGCCGGGAACATGCCAAAAGGATTGCCGAGCTGGATCTGGACGGTTATGCGATGGGCGGTCTTGCTGTCGGCGAAAGCCATCAGGAAATGTATTACATATTGGAAGAAACGGTGCCTTTTTTACCGGCGGACAAGCCTACTTATCTGATGGGAGTCGGCACGCCGGCCAATATTCTGGAAGGAATTGAGCGCGGGGTGGATTTTTTTGACTGTGTTTACCCAACGCGTAACGGTAGACATGGGCACCTGTATACCAATTACGGAAAGCTGAATTTGTTTAATGCCAAATACGAGTTGGATGACCGTCCCGTTGAGGCAGGCTGTGGCTGCCCGGTCTGCAGGCGGTATTCCCGAGCCTATCTCAGGCATCTGCTGAAGGCTAAGGAAATGCTCGGCATGCGGCTCTGTGTCCTGCATAATCTTTATTTTTACAATACTATGATGGAGGAAGCCAGGAAAGCCTTGGAAGAAGGCTTGTTTCACGAATACAAGAAAGAAAAACTGGCGAGGATGAACACTTGAATATATTTTAGGCTTGTTTTTACAGACATTTTTGTGTATTATGGTTTAGAGACAGGAGGAGTTGAGATGAATATTTTATTAACAGCCACAGCAGACGCGACGGCAACCGGTAATCCTTTGATATTGATGGTTTTTTATGTGGTTTTTATTTTTGGTTTTGTATATTTGATTATTCTGCGTCCACAGAAAAAAGAGCGCAAGAAAATGGCGGCCATGCTGTCGTCGCTGGAAATAGGCGACAGTGTCCTGACTAATAGCGGTTTTTACGGAACGATAATTGACATTACGGATGATACGGTGATTATCGAATTCGGCAATAATAAGAATTGCCGTATTCCGATGCAGAAAGCAGCGATTTCCCAGATAGAGAAACCTGATGCAGAATAATGACTCAAAGTCTTTCCTATTGAGTTAAGCGCAGGTTTGCGTAAAGGCGCCAGAAGCGCAAAAGGCGCCAGAAGCGCCTTTTATTGAAGTGGGAAGGCAGACAGGGAAAAGGAAGTAAGGATATGGAATTACGGATAGCATGCATTCCCGGCGACGGTATCGGGCCGGAGATCATTGCCGAAGCCAGAAAGGTTCTGGATAAGACGGCAGATATTTATGGGCATAAGATTCATTATACTGATGTTCTGTTGGGCGGGGCTTCAATCGACGTCCATGGTGTACCTCTGACGGAAGAGGCCATACATACGATCAGACAGTCCGCGGCGGTGCTGATGGGTTCCATCGGCGGGGATGCTGCGGTTTCACCTTGGTACCGTCTGGCTCCTCAGCTAAGACCGGAGGCCGGGCTGCTGGCTCTCAGGAAAGCCCTTGATCTGTTTGCCAACCTGCGTCCGGCAATCCTGTATGAAGAACTGGCTGATGCCTGCCCGCTGAAAGAAAACATTATCGGCGGCGGTTTTGATATCATGATCATAAGGGAGCTTACCGGCGGCCTTTATTTCGGGGAAAGAAAAACCGAGACCGAAAACGGGGTACGCAAGGCTCTGGATACGCTGGTTTATGATGAAAAAGAAATCAGGCGGGTTGCCGTCAAGGCGTTTGACATCGCCATGAAACGGCGGCGCAAAGTGACCAGCGTGGATAAGGCAAATGTACTGGACTCTTCCCGGCTCTGGAGAGCGGTAACGGAAGAAGTGGCTAAGGATTACCCCGAGGTGGTTCTGGAACATATGCTGGTAGATAACTGTGCCATGCAGCTGGTGAGGAATCCGGCTCAGTTTGATGTGATCCTGACCGAGAACATGTTCGGTGACATCTTGTCCGATGAGGCCAGTATGGTGACCGGTTCGATCGGTATGCTGGCATCGGCTTCTCTTAATGATTCCCGGTTCGGCCTGTACGAACCCAGTCATGGATCGGCTCCGGATATTGCCGGCCAAGACATCGCCAATCCGATTGCCACCGTGCTTTCGGCCGCTATGATGCTGCGGTATTCATTTGATCTGGATCGCGAGGCGGATTCGATAGAGGATGCGGTTAAAACAGTGCTGAAAGACGGGTTCCGCACCGGAGACATCATATCTGCAGATAAGACACAGGTAGGCTGTTCCCGAATGGGGGATTTGCTGGCGGAAAGAATAGCATGCAAAATATAACAATTTTAGGTATACACTGACGCGTCCGTGTTTCCTTAAGAATAGATGCTTCCTAAGTAAAGGAGAAATATCATGAAAAGTGATTCAATAAAAACCGGAACCCAGCAGGCGCCCCACCGCAGCCTGCTCAATGCGCTCGGTTATACGGAAGAAGAGCAGAAGCGTCCCTTGATCGGGATCGTGAATTCCTATAACGAAATTGTTCCCGGCCATATGAACCTGGACAAGATCACGGAAGCCGTCAAGCTGGGCGTTGCCATGGCGGGCGGCACGCCGGTGGTATTTCCGGCGATTGCGGTCTGTGACGGCATAGCCATGGGCCACATCGGGATGAAATACTCCTTGGCGACTCGGGAAATCATCGCCGACTCAACCGAGTGCATGGCTCAGGCCCACGGCTTTGACGGCCTGGTGTGTATCCCCAATTGTGATAAAAACGTCCCTGGCCTTTTGATGGCAGCTGCCAGGGTCAATATTCCGACTATTTTTGTGTCCGGGGGGCCGATGCTGGCCGGACTGGTAAAAGGAGAAAAGAAAAGTCTTTCCGCCATGTTTGAGGCAGTCGGCAGCGTGGCAGCCGGTACCATGAGCGAGGAAGACCTGACTGAGATGGAAGAAAAAACCTGTCCTACCTGCGGTTCCTGTTCCGGTATGTACACGGCAAATTCCATGAACTGCCTGACCGAAGCCCTCGGCATGGGCTTGCGTGGCAACGGCACGATACCGGCGGTTTATTCGGAACGCATCCGACTGGCCAAACACGCCGGCATGAAGATCATGGAACTGGTGGAACGGAATATCAAACCCCGTGATATCATGACGGAAAAAGCCTTTATCAATGCCCTTACCGTCGACATGGCTTTGGGCTGTTCGACGAACTCCATGCTGCATCTTCCGGCGATTGCCCATGAAGCCGGCGTGGATCTTAATCTTGACATGGCGAACGAGCTGTCCGGCAAGACACCTAACCTGTGCCATCTGGCACCGGCCGGACCGACATTCATAGAAGAGTTAAATGAAGCAGGCGGTGTCTATGCGGTCATGAAAGAACTGACCAAACTAAACCTGCTTGACACCAATCTGATTACTGTCAGCGGCCAGACCGTTGGAGAAAACATCCAGGGAGCCTTAAATAAAAACACTGACGTTATCAAAACTGCTGAAGCGCCCTACTCAGTAACGGGCGGCATTGCCGTATTACGCGGCAATCTGGCACCTGACTGCAGTGTGGTAAAACAGTCGGCGGTAGTTCCTGAGATGATGGTTCATGAGGGGCCGGCCAGGGTATTTGACTGTGAAGAAGATGCCGTTGCAGCTATTACAGCAGGCCGGATCAAGGCCGGTGATGTCGTAGTGATCCGTTATGAAGGACCGAAAGGCGGCCCCGGCATGCGCGAGATGCTTAACCCTACTTCCGCGATCGCCGGTATGGGCTTAGGCTCCAGCGTAGCCCTGATTACCGACGGCCGTTTTTCAGGAGCATCGCGGGGCGCTTCGATCGGCCATGTTTCACCGGAAGCCGCTGCCGGCGGACCGATTGCCCTGATTGAAGAAGGCGATATCATCAATATCGACATACCCGGCAAGAAATTGCAGGTGCGCCTTTCCGACGAAGAACTTGCCGCACGGAAAGCAATGTGGCAGGCCCGTGAACCGCAAGTGACATCCGGCTATCTGGAAAGGTACCGGAAGATGGTAACCAGTGCCGCCAGGGGTGCTGTATTGGAAGTGAATTAGCAGTAAATCAGCAGAACAAAAGACCAATAAGATATACTTATGACAGAATCAATAGAAGCGAGTAAGGAAAAGTAATGTTAAATTCCATTTTATTTATACTTTCAGGAGGAAAAAATGCAGCTGACAGGAGCGGAAATTGTAGTTGAATGTTTAAAAGAACAAGGCGTGGACACCGTTTTCGGGTATCCGGGCGGAACGATATTAAATGTCTATGATGCTTTATACAAGCATAGCGGCGATATCAGACATATTTTGACCTCTCATGAACAGGGAGCGTCCCATGCTGCAGACGGGTATGCAAGATCTACCGGCAAAGTCGGGGTATGTCTTGCCACCAGTGGCCCGGGAGCCACCAATCTGGTTACCGGCATTGCAACGGCCTATATGGACTCGGTACCGATGGTTGCGATTACCTGTAACGTAATCCTGCCACTGCTGGGAAAAGATACTTTTCAGGAGGTAGATATCGCCGGAGTGACCATGCCGATTACCAAGCATGGATATATTGTCAAGGATGTGACCATACTGGCGGACACCCTGAGAAAAGCTTTTGCGATTGCCGGGAGCGGCCGGCCGGGACCGGTGCTGGTGGATATCACCAAAGATGTGACGGCCGCATTATGCGAATATGAGAAGGCTATACCGGAACCGCCAACGAAGCCATCCTTCTTTACAGCGGAAGAGATCGAAAAGGCCGTCGCCCTGATCCGTAATTCGCAGAAACCTTACGTCTACCTGGGCGGAGGGGCGATTATTTCCGGAGCATCACAAGAGGTCCGGGAATTTGTCCATAAGATTGATGCCCCAGTTTGTGACACCCTGATGGGAAAAGGAGCTTTTGACGGGCGCGACGAGCTTTATACCGGCATGATCGGCATGCACGGCACCAAGGCTTCCAATCTGGGCGTCAGCGGCTGTGACCTGTTGATTGCACTGGGAGCCCGGTTTTCCGACCGGGTAGTGGGAGATTCCAGCCGTTTTGCCGCCGGAGCCAAGATCCTGCATATCGACATTGATGCCGCGGAAATAAACAAAAATATCCTTACTGATGCATCCTTAGTCGGCGACCTGAAGGAAATCCTCATCAAACTCAACGATAGCCTGGATCAGCAGGAGCATCAAGAATGGCTTCGGCATATCCAGGAACTGAAGCAGAAATATCCTTTGAATTATCATCAGGAAGGCTTGTCCTGCCCCTATGTGATAGAGGAAATTTATCGGATCACGGAAGGAAAAGCCCTGATCACCACCGACGTAGGACAGCATCAGATGTGGGCTTCACAATACTATAAGTTTTCCGAGCCGCGTACCTTTTTATCTTCCGGCGGTCTGGGAACCATGGGTTACGGCCTGGGTGCTTGTATCGGAGCCAAGGTCGGCAGGCCGGATAAAATCTGCATCAACATAGCCGGAGACGGTTGTTTCCGCATGAATATGAACGAGCTTGCCACGGCCAGCCGCTATGAAATCCCGATTATTCAGGTCATCATCAACAACCATGTGCTGGGGATGGTAAGGCAATGGCAGACGCTATTTTATGAAAAACGCTACTCACAGACAGAACTGAACGATAAAGTTGATTTTTGTGTAGTTGCTCAAGGCCTCGGCTGTGAAGCAATCAGGGTGACAACGAAAGAAGAGGTCGAGCCGGCCATCAAAAAAGCGATCGCGGGAAACAAGCCGATAGTCATCGAATGTATGATTCCGGAAGATGACAAAGTATTCCCCATGGTGCCGTCAGGCGCTCCGATCAGCGAGGTATTTGACGAACAGGACCTGAAATGAAAAATGTACTGAAAGGCATTAGTATCGGCTTCTGTGTTATTGCCCTGCTGACAGGGGCGGGATATCTGGGTTTGTCCTGGTACTATATCGATGAATTCAGCTACAATACATGGATCAACGGTATCTATTGCACCGGAAAAAGTGTCACGGAAGTGAATAACGAACTGAGTCAGGGATTTGTTTATCAAGATCTTACCGTTTGGGATCGGAACGGGGAAGCTCATGTTATTGCTATTGGGAAAATCGGCTACAGCTTTGATTTTGCCGACAGCCTGCTGACTTATCAAAGTCAGCAGAATCCTTATCTATGGATTGACAGTTTTTTCCATGAGACCGATTATAAACAGTTAAAGCCCCGGATCAGCTATGATGAAGCCGCCCTGGAAAAAGAAATAGAAGCCCTTCCTTTCATGAGGGTAGCGGCCGCCCGCCAGACCGACGTGGTCAAGATCCAAAAGTCCTCGTCAGGGTACGTGCTGGTAAACGGCAGGGAGCAGGTACTTGACCGGGAGATGGTAAAGTCAGTCATTACGGCGGCCATAGAAGACATGGAGGCAGAAGTAGACCTGCACTCGGCAGGATGCTATGAAGATCTGCCGTTAGACAGCGAGATGCAGGATGTCCTTGTTTTATGGGATAAAGTCGCGGATTTTCAGGACTGTAAGATCGTCTATCAGTTCGGTGAGGAGAGGCTTCCTTTGGATGCCTCTATCGTATGTGAGTGGTTTACCTTGACAGAAGATGGGGACTTTGTTTTAGACATACGGGGCAACCCGGTTTTGGACGAAGAGAAAATCCGGCAGTTTGTCGCCAGCCTTGCGGAAGAATACGATACGCTGGGAGGGCCGCGGGAATTCGCTGCCACCAGAGGCGACACCGTGACCGTGACCGGAGGCGAATACGGAAACCAGATTGACCAGGAAACAGAAGCAGCTTATCTGATTCAGGCGTTTCAGGCCAAAAGCACGGAAACACGGATCCCGGCATATACCCATAAAGCGCTTTATCAGGGAAAAAATGATATCGGCACCACCTACATTGAAATCGATATGACAGAACAGATGCTATATTATTATGCAGATGGGATATGTGTCATCGAAACTCCGGTCGTGACAGGCAATACCGCCTTGAGACGGGGCACACCGGAAGGGGTCAATTTTGTCTATACCAAACAGACAAACCGGATTCTGCGCGGGGAAGACTATGCCTCACCAGTGGATTACTGGATGCCGGTCATCGGTGCAGTGGGGATTCACGACGCTTCCTGGCGGAGCGAATACGGAGGCGAGATTTACAAAACCGACGGTTCACATGGCTGCATCAACACCCCGCATGAGGCGGTTGAGAAGCTTTATGAAATAGTAGAGATAGGAACTCCCTGTGTGATGTTCTACTGAATAAAATGTTACTGTGTACCATGTTACTGTGAATTAGCCATTGATGCACTACGGCTAGTTCTGTGAATAGTAACAATAAAAGTTACTTGTACATAACATCCGGGGTCGAAATAAGGAGGAAGATATATGGCTAGAGTTTACAATTTTTCAGCGGGACCGGCGATACTGCCGGAAGAGGTATTACAGGAAGCAGCAGTTGAAATGCTGGATTATAAAGGTTCGGGAATGTCGGTAATGGAAATGTCCCACCGTTCCAAGGTCTTCGAGAGCATTATCAAAGAAACTGAGGCAGATCTAAGGAAGTTGATGAGCATTCCGGATAATTATAAAGTGCTTTTTTTACAGGGTGGCGCCAGTCAGCAGTTTGCCATGATTCCCATGAACCTGATGAAGAACCGGAAGGCAGCTTACATCATTACCGGGGAATGGTCTAAGAAAGCTTATGAAGAGGGAAAGAACTATGGTGAAGTGACAGAAGTGGCATCATCTGCCGACGAGAATTTTTCCTATATTCCGGACTGCTCGAACCTGGACATCCCTGAGGATGCCGATTATCTCTATATGTGTGAGAACAATACCATCTATGGTACCAAGTATCAGAAACTCCCCGACAGTAAAGGCCATACCTTAGTGGCGGATGTATCTTCCTGCTTTTTATCGGAGCCGGTAGCTGTGTCAGACTACGGGATAATATACGGCGGTGTCCAGAAAAACATCGGTCCGGCCGGCGTGGTAATCGTGATCATCCGGGAAGACCTGATTCCTGAAGAATGCCTCCCGGGAACCCCGACGATGTTAAAATATAAAACCCATGCCAAGGCCGAATCTCTTTATAATACCCCTCCGGCCTACGGCATCTATATCTGCGGCAAGGTATTTAAATGGCTGCTGAAAAAGGGTGGCCTCGCCGAGATGAAAGCCTACAATGAGAAAAAAGCGGCGGTCTTATATGATTACCTGGATCAGAGCCGTCTCTTCCAAGGAAATGTCCGCAAGGAAGACCGTTCCTTAATGAACGTGACCTTTGCCACCGGTTCGGCAGAACTGGACGACATGTTTGTAAAAGAAGCCAAGGCGGCCGGCCTGGACAATTTAAAAGGCTACCGGACCGTAGGCGGCATGCGCGCCAGTATCTATAATGCCATGCCGATTGAAGGGGTAGAAAAACTCGTGGAATTCATGAAAGATTTCGAAGCGAAGCATGGCAGGCCTTAAGCAAGCAATATCGCCCACGCAAGTAAGCACTATTACTCAAGTAAGCACTTTTAGCCAAATAAACAACCCATATAAGAAAGAGGAAGATAAGATGTTTCAATATTATTGTTTAAACCAGATTGCCGACGTAGGTCTTGGCAGATTTTCGGATCAATTTTCAGCGACAGACCAGATTGAGAAGGCTCACGGCATTTTAGTCCGCAGCGCCTCTATGCATGAAATGGACTTGCCGGATGAACTGCTGGCTATCGCCAGAGCCGGTGCCGGGGTCAACAATATTCCTTTAGAGAAATGCGCACAGAAGGGCATCGTTGTATTTAACACTCCGGGCGCCAACGCCAACGGCGTGAAAGAACTTGTGATAGCCGGCATGCTGCTGGCGGCCAGGGATATTTCTGGCGGCATTAACTGGGTGACTGAGAATAAGGATAATCCCGATATTGCCAAGACTGCCGAGAAAGAAAAAAATAAGTTTGCCGGCACGGAATTACGGGACAAGAAGCTGGGCATCATCGGCCTGGGGGCAATCGGCGGCCCGGTAGCCAATGTCGCCAAACATATGGGAATGGAAGTATATGGCTACGATCCGTACCTTTCAGTTGACGCGGCATGGAACCTGAGCCGTGACATCAAGCATGTCATCAACATCGATGAAATCTACGAAAAATGTGATTATATCACCATCCATGTTCCCCTGCTGGAAAGCACCAGAGGCAGTATCAATAAAGGGGCCATTGAAAAAATGAAGGAGGGGGTCATTATCCTTAATTTTGCCAGGGATTTGCTGGCAAATGAAGAGGACATCCTGGAAGGCATCAAGGCCGGGAAGATCCGCAGATACGTATCTGACTTTCCCAATCCGACGACAGCAGGAAAAGAAGGCTGCATCGTGATTCCGCATCTTGGCGCGTCCACGGTGGAATCAGAGGATAACTGTGCCAAAATGGCAGTGCGGCAGATGGTTGACTATTTAGTTAACGGCAACATCAACAACAGCGTCAATTATCCCAAATGCGACATGGGCGTGTGCATGCATGCAGGCAGGATAGCGATTTTCCATCTGAATAAGGCCAATATGATCACGAAATTCACCGCCTGCTTTGGCGATCAGAATATCAATATCTCTGACATGACCAATAAATCAAAGGGTGACTATGCTTATACCATGCTTGACCTGGATGAACAGGCTACCGAAGATTCGGTTAAGACATTGGAGTCCATCCCGGGAGTGCTCCGGGTACGGGTGGTAAAATAAGCATGAGGGAACACGGTTTCGTCAGGAAATCAACGTGTTGAGCACTTACAGTAACAACGTAGGTAACGTCATAATTCAAAGAATTATGGCGTTACCTTTAGGGAAACGCTGATGCAGCGTTTCCCGCGCCGGATTTATGGCACAAAGTGTCAGTTTCCCCTGTAAATCCGTGCGCATCCCGCGGAGCGTCTAAGGAAATACTGATGCATCAGTGTTTCCTTAGGTATTATAAGTTGCCCTGCAGGTCTTGCTCACGCTGAACGGCAGCTTCGCTGGCAAGATCCATATATTTAATAAAGACTTCTTCTAACGAAAGCTTATTTTCACGGGAGATTTCTTCCATAATGGGGCGCAGTTTTTCCAACTGGACGGAAACCGGTGTTTTTTGCGGGTCAATATCGTGTAAAACTTCATCGGCATATCTGTTAATCCGGTCCAGCATTTGTTTGTCCTGATTTTGCATTTTTCGATCCCTTCTTTGTTCTTGATGTAACTTTGGATTTAATGTCACTGTTTCCTGGTCAATGTCATTAAGTATAGAAGTCTTTCTTCCTAACATTTTAACCGATCAAAACCTACTAAACTGTCAATTGCCATCAATTCCTTATCAAGTCTGACGAAAAAGTGGTGGCCCCCGAGCCTCCTTGTTCGACAAACATAATAGCACGACATTAGGGAATGAACAGGGTGAACAGTAACATTTAATGACTTATCAGAACTATTTTATCACTAGACGCTTGTACTGACCAGTTATATTTGTTAAAATAGTTTGAATAGTTTACAAATTGTTGGTAATTATGTCCAGAAGTGAATAACATACAGTTCGAAAGAAATAAAGTACCGGCATTAACACAATACGGAGGTAATATTGTGAACAAAAAACTTTACAAATTAATGAACTGGCCTCAAATCGAAGGAATCGTTTATTCCGAGGAAGATCATCCTCACGAAACGCTGGGGCCGCATATCGTCGGCAACAGTACTTTGCTGCAGACATACCAGCCGGGAGCCAAGAGCGTGGAAGCAGTCATGAAAAGCCATAAGGCATCATATAAGATGGTCATGGCCGATGAGGAAGGTTATTTTGCCTGTATGATACCGAGCAAGAACATCGGTAAATACAATTACCGAATCACCGATCAGAACAAAAACGTGACAGAAGTGAAGGATGCCTATGCGTTTGCCTTACAGCTTACGGAAAGAGACATGAATAAATTTGAAGCCGGCATTCATTATTCGGTTTACGACAAGCTGGGTGCGCATCCGATGACGGTCAGCGGGACGAAGGGGGTTCAATTTGCCGTCTGGGCACCCAATGCGGTCCGGGCCAGCGTAGTGGGGGATTTCAACCGTTGGGACGGGCGGGTCCACCAGATGAGCCGGGCGGGTGACAGCGGTATTTTTGAGATATTTATTCCTGATGTAAAGGATGGGGATATTTATAAGTACGAGCTGAAAATCAAAGGCGGACTGACATATCTGAAAGCGGATCCTTATGCTTTCGGTCAGGAGCTGCGCCCTGATACGGCTTCGGTGGTCCGTGAAATGAAGTTTCAGTGGGAGGATTCCGAGTGGCTTGCGATCAGGAAAGCCAGACAAGGCAAGGAAGTGCCCATCAGCATCCTGGAGCTGTATCTGGGGGCCTTTAAGCAGGCTGACGGTGGCACGGGATACCAGAATTATCGGGAGATAGCACGTCAGCTTATTCCTTATGTGAAGGAGATGGGGTACACTCATGTAGAGCTGATGCCGGTGATGGAACATCCGCGGGACGCTTCTCTGGGCTACCAGATGATAGGGTATTATGCCCCTACCGCCCGTTACGGCTCGGCAGAAGATTTCATGTTTTTCATGAATGAAATGCATAAAGCCGGTATCGGGGTGATCCTGGACTGGGCGGCGGCCGATTTCCCTCGGGACGACTATGGGATGTCCGGGTTTGACGGCACCTGCCTCTACGAGCATTTAGACCCCAGAAAAGGCTATCACCCGGGACGCGGGACGATGCTATATAATTACGGGCGTCCGCAAGTTTCCAATTATCTGATAGCCAATGCCCTTTACTGGGTGGAAAGATACCATGCCGACGGAATCCGCATGGATGCTGTTGCGTCCATGCTGTATCTGGATTATGGGAAAGCCGACGGGGACTGGGTTGCCAACATATATGGCGGAAATGAGAATCTGGAAGCGATAGAAATGATCAAACACTTGAATTCGATAATGAAAAAGCGCAATCCGGGAGTGTTGATGATCGCGGAAGAATCTTCGTCCTGGCCGCAGCTTACCGATGCGCTGGAGGAAGGCGGCCTGGGATTTGATATCAAGTGGAACACCGGATGGCGGAATGATTATTTACGGTATATCGCTTTTGACCCTTATTTCCGGGCCCATCATCAGCATGAGCTGACTTTCAGCATGATCTATGCCTACAGTGAAGAGTATCTGCTGCCATTTTCCCATGATGAAGTCATGCTGGGGAAATCCGCAATGATCGGCAAGATGCCCGGCGAAGTAAAGGATCAGTTTGCCAACCTGCGTCTGACTTATGCTTTTTGGATGATGCATCCCGGCAAAAAGATGCTGTTTATGGGACAAGACTTCGCGGAGCCGGAAGAATTCAGTGAAAACAGCGCAATGAACTGGGCTGTGCGGCAGGAAGATGATCATAAAAAGCTAAACCGGCTGGTGAAAGAGCTTAACTGGTTTTACCGTAACAACCCGGCCCTTTTTCTGCTGGACAGCCATCCCGACGGTTTTAGATGGATCAACTGTATTTCGGCGGAACAATGCATGCTTTCCTTTATCCGCCAGACGCGTAAGAAAGAAGAGATGCTGGTAGTGGTAGCTAATTTTGCCAATATCAAGCAGGAATTCGTGATCGGGGTGCCCTTTGCAGGAAAGTACAAGGAGATATTGAATACCGATGCCAGAGAGTTCGGCGGCAAGGGCAGGGTCAATATCCGCATCAAAGAAGCTGCCGGAAAAGAAGCCGATGATGCCCCCTATTCCTTTAACATGAACAGCGCACCGCTGTCTCTCAGTGTTTTTGAATATATTCCTTATACGGCAGAGGAACAGGCGGAATTGCAAAAGAAAAAAAAGGAGCAGCTAGCCAAACAGCAGCAGAAGGCAAAAGAAACGGCCCAAAAGCGGGCGGCAAAGAAGGCAAACGCTTCTAAAAAAACTATAATAAAGCAATAATAAAACTATAAATAATAGAATTATTATTAGTAAATCTAATATATAAGAGGAATTGCATGTATGTTATCGATCAAACTTATATTGATGACACAGGATAAGGGCTTGACGGCAGGAGCCGTCAGGCAGTTCCTGGAACAGCTGCCGGAGCAGGCGTTACATGTGGGTGTCCGGGCCGTATTGGCACTGGTGTTTTATCTGATAGGGCTCCAGGTCATCAGGCTGATCCGTAACTTAGTCAAGCGGGCTTTGCAGCGGATGCAGGCGGATACGGGCGTGATTCAGTTCCTGAATTCTTTTCTTAAGATCATGCTGAATATTATCCTGCTGTTCATGATCGCTTCCGGCCTAGGGGTAGATGCCGCCAGTATAGCCGCCCTTCTGGGTACCATGGGCGTTGCGGTCGGCCTGGCCGTGCAAGGCAGTCTTTCTAATTTTGCCGGAGGCGTCCTGATCATGCTGCTGCGGCCTTTTAAGGTTGGTGATTATATTAAAGAAGATACCAACGGCAATGAAGGTACCGTGATCGAACTCAATATTTTTTATACCAAGCTGCGGACAGTGGACAATCAGACCGTCGTGCTTCCCAACGGTTCGCTGGCTAATAACAGTCTGACGAATCTGGCGGTTGACAGCGACCGTCGTCTGGATATGATAATCGGTATTTCCTATGAAACAGAGATCCGTACCGCCAAAGCGGTCCTCCTTAAGGTGTTAGAAGAGGAGGAGGCGGTAATGAAAGACAAAGAGTACCGGGTATATGTCAGTGAACTGGCCCCAGGCCGGGTCAATATCGGCGTGCGCTGCTGGTTTAACGCCGAAGCTTACTGGGAAGGGAAATGGCGCATTACGGAAAATATTAAGTATGCTTTGGATGAGGCCGGTATCGTGTTGCCGCAATATCAGGTGATTCACCAATCAATTCAATAATCATTTACCTTAATGGGCAGTCAGCCAGTAACGGCAGACTGCCCATTTGATAAAAATGATGTTAGGAAGCAGACCCTGTAGTGTGGAATGCTATCAGCCGGTATATACTGATCGCATCAGCCATGCTATTTCGCTATCCATAACATTGGGATACTCTGTAACCTGAGCGGCAAATTCTACGCTGTCACGGTATTGAATTGACATCATATGATATTCAGCATACATGCCATATACAGATTTGGGCAATACCGTAACGGTAAACTGTCCAGAGGCATTTGTGACTGCCTCCCCATAGCTAAAGGCCAGATAATCATTGCCTTGAGAGTACCAGTAAGGATTGAAGTACACACCGGTAACCGCAGTATTGGCAGAGTAATATTGATTTCCGCCGGCCTGTGAGTAGACAATACCCGAAATTTGTACAGGGCGGGATTGCTCAGATCTGAAACGCACATCAAATCCGGGATAGGCCACATAAGGACTTGATTCGCTTCCTACCAGTCCGGTGATGATGATTCCGGCCGGACGTAATACGGGACTGATTGTCAGGGTATAATTTTGAATATCGCCGGAGTCAAATCCCGATGATGCATTTGAGACCCTGATATAATAAGTTCCGGCCGTGACTGTAAGGACATTTTGACTTGTGTTCACTTTTTTAAGGAAGTGATAAGTGCCTCCTACATTAATAAATACATCAAATTTACAACTATTGCTGGAGACAGTCGAAAGATTCATAACCAGTTTATCATAATCTCTGGAAGAAGGAACTTCGATCATATACCAGTCATTGTCGATTGGTGAATGTAAGCTACTGTTGGGGATGGTAACTGTATTGTAAGAAATAGGAATCACATTTGCCTCGGTACTGTTATCAGTGGAACGACCGAGAGCGCTTAGTTCAAATGCATCAATTTCTGCCAGGGCACTGAGGGAATAATGTATGGTAAATGGCTGGGTAATACTGGAGCCGGCAACCGACTCAATATATATATAATAAGTCTCGGTGGGGGCATTAATTGATGTTATGTAACCGGTTGACTCGGAAACTGTCCCTTCGCTTCCGTTCAGATAAGTTCCGTATTGAGAATAAGCAACGACGACCCCATTCTTATCCAATATAAACAGGTCGTAATCAATGTCGGCATTATTCGGAAGATCTAACTGAGCCTGCAGATAGGCGCCTCCGGGAAGCGAAATCGAATAGGCTTTATAACCTCCTTCGGTTTCGATATAGTCGTCAAAACTGCCGTCTATTACTGATCTTCTTGCCTGGCTAAGTGACCGGCTTCCGTCCAATTCTGCCAGGTCGACTTGATTGCCGATTTTGGGCGGAGCCACTTCTTCATCAGACTGCATAAAGTCTGTAATTACTTCCTGATCCTGCTGTAGAAGTTCAATATCATCCGGACTGCCGACATATTGTATGGGCAAATCGCCGTTATCATCCTGACTCGTATCCAAAGAAAGGGCATCTTTCAGTAGAACCGGTACCATATTGTGGTCTTGATTGGCTTGAACCGACAAGCCGGAGCTTAACAGCATGCTGACTGCGATTCCTAAGCAGATGAGTTTTCTTTTGTGTCTCATAATTACCTCCTTTTGGTTTTCTGCTGCGTATGACAGATTAATAAGTGACAGGAACAATTAATAAATCGCTTGAATCGTAAAACAAAACATGTATATCAATAGTTGACAGGTTTGATACCAGGTATTAACCATGATATACGCTGGTTCCGAGCTGCCAGGCAATCCTGCTGTCTTGCAAGCTCGGATAATCATCAACCTTGGCACTAAAGGTGACACTGTCGCGATACTGATAAGTTATCATGGTTTCGTACATGTAACCGCCATAGGCAACCGGTAAATCGACCGACACGTTAAATGCACCGCCGGCATCGGTGACTCCATAGGCGTAGCGGTTGGCAAAATCAGGAATACCGAGTCCTGACCAGTGGGGATTATAATATTGGCCGGTAACGTTAACACCGGGCAATCCGTACAATACGTTATTCAGTTCGACATATACGACACCGATAATCTGCACAAGGCCGCGGCCGGTTCTGAAACGAGCGGCATATCCCGGATAGGCAACCATGTAATCGAGGCCTTCGGTTCCGTGAAGGCCGGTGATAAGGATTCCGTCCGCCTTCAGGGTGGGCCACACAAGCAGCTGATACTCCTGGATATCATCAGAATCAAAGGAGGCAGCAGCATTGGTCACTCTGAGATAATAAGTGCCGGCCGTAACCGTGAGGACGCCGTTATAAACCGGCATTTTCTTCAAAGCCGGATAGGGGCTTCCTACATCAGTAAAGACCTCCAGGCCGCAGGCATTGACGGAATCAGTGTAGAGTTCCAGATTGAGCTTGTCATAAGAGCGGTCGGAAGGAACGACGATTTTGTACCAGTCATTGTCTATCGGTGAATGGATGTTTCTGCCGGTGAGCATGACACCTTCGGCAGGAAAGGTAAGCTGCCCGGCTTCCTGCACCTGTTCTCTAGGTTCGTCGCTGTCATATTCACCTGGGACGCTTACTGAATAATGTAAGGTATAGGGCTGGGTGTCGCTGCACCCTAAGGCGGCAACGATATACATTTTCAGGGACATCTGGCTGACATTGCTGGGGATCATATAGCCGACCGCTTCGGAAACGGTTCCTTCGCTGCCATTGATATAAGGGGAATATCCTGCTTGGTCAAGGATAATATCATTACCGTCGGTAATATAAAGATCATAGTCGATATTCGCGTCATTCGGCATATCCAGCTGGAGCTGCAGATAGCAGCCGCCGGGCAAAGTAACCGGGTAATATACCGAGATGTTCGGCGTGTCAATATAGTCAGTAAAGCTGCCGTCGATAATAGATCTGGTTCTTGGCAGAGAGCGTCGCTCTGCGGAAATGCCGGGATCGATCAGGGTGCCGATCGTGTTGCTTTCATCTGTGGTGGGTTCAAGTTCAGTTTTTATTTCTGGTGTCTGCGCTAATATCTTAACATCCTCAAAATTTTCGACAAATTGGACCTCAAGAATTTCGTCGCTGTCATCTTGACTCATGTCCATGCCGCCATTATTCAGCAGAACCGGTGTCTCAATATCTTCTTGTCCGGCATATGCCGGTAAACTGGTGATCAGCAACATGCTTACGGCAACACCTAAACTGATAAGTTTTTTGATTCTCATGTTTCCCTCCTTTTGATTGTCAATAAGATAATATAAACAATGGACAATACTTAACAAAGTTAAGTAATTAATTATAAAATAAATAACAAATAATATCAATTCATCTTGTTTAAATAACGTTTTTTTGTGCCAAAGTAAAGATTTGGAATCAGATAATCTGATTATATTTATGAACAATAAATAAAAACCAGCAACGTTAAAACGAAATAAGGTTTTTGTCATAAAATAAATAATCATATTTTCAGATAAGTCTACAGTAATGTTGTAAATTATTGATTATTTTCAATAATTACTCAACCTTGTTTTATTGAAGTGATTAAGGATTCTATAAATAAAAATAGATAATATTCATAAAATTATTATTTGATTACTCAAACTTCGCACTTGATTAAGTGCAGTGCACCTTGAAAATTCAATAATAATTGGCAATAAAATAGCATGAAACCGTCTGGTTTGATATAATTAAATCACCAAAAAAATGCCTTAATCCTTGATGATTCCACATTTGAACGTAACCGTTCGGCCAAAGCAAAACTGCTGACTAAAGTCTATGACCATGCCAGACGTACCTTCTGTTACGGTTTCCGGATGCTGACACTGGGATGGTCAGACAGCAATACTTTTTTACCAGTAAATAGCATCCTGCTGTCGTCCGAGGATTCAAAGAGCCGCCGTAATGAAGCAAATCCTGTCGACAAGCGGAGCGTGGGATATAAACGCCGGCAGCTGTCAATGACGAAAGCCACCGCAGCCATGCTGGGACTTTTGAAATCCGCCAAAGCGGCAGCCATTCCCGCACAATATGTGCTTTTTGACAGCTGGTTCAGTTCCCCCAGTTCCCTTCATGCCGTAAAAGGTCCAGCATGATTAAGAAAACTTCAAAAATGCATTTCGGTTATCGGGGGCGGACGGCATGATGCCATGACTGCGCATGCCACAGTAGTGTTCACCCGGTATATGATGCTGGCTGTGGGAAATCGTGAGATACAGGATGAACGCTCACTCGGGGAATTGTTTTTACACTTTACCGATGAACTGTCAGATCTGACCGGGGTTCAGGCTTTTCATATGCTGATTGAGATACTGAAATCAATACTTTCGGAATATCTGGAATTACCTGAATCAACATTAAACGATATGGTCGATGCCTACATGAAGGCAATTCCAGCTCCAATTCATGAACGTTTGAAAGCAGCCTGATCTGGTTAGGATAATGATGATTAAATTATTGCCAGTTATTGAATTTTCAAGGTGCATAGACAAAATTTATGTGCGAAGTTTGAGTTGATTATAAAAAACATAAAATTAAGCTTGCCATTTTAAATGTAAAACAGTATAATAAATTTTGTGGCTGCTTACGTGGCTCAACTGGTAGAGCAACGCATTCGAAATGCGTAGGTCGTGGGTTGTAAGGGGGGCATAGTGGGGATAAGAGGTTAGAGAAGGTTTACGGTAAAAGAGAAAGTTCGGGATATGGCTTTTGAGAATATGCTTCCGTGGCTCAGTTGGTAGAGCGACGCATTCGTAATGCGTAGGTCAGGGGTTCGAATCCCCTCGGGAGCTTTATAATTGGAAAAAGGGAAGCATGTTTCTTAAATAAGAAATATGCTTTTTGAAATTTGAAATGGAAAAGTATGTTTTGATTCAGCCAATCCGAGTTAGAATGAATGAATAAAGATGGAATACATTATTTGGATTGCTTATATTTCTATAAAACTAAACATAATGAGCAAATAAATGAGTTGAAAGAGTATGTTAATGATTATCTTAATACTATTACAAATATTAGAATCCTGCAAAAATGGAATTGGTTAAAATCCGATTTGGAAAGAGAAAACAAGTTCATACCCCAATGAAAATTCAGGGTGTATACTAAAGCCAATAAAGAACTTTATCGCATGCTTGGATAGACTCAGATATTTACGCTGAAGTTTCTCTGTATGCATAAAGGAATACTTGAATCAATATGTCAATACATCAGGAGTTCTTCATGATCACATGTTCCACCAGATCGGCGACATGTTCACAGGTATCGCAGGCCGTCTCCATCACGTTGTAGATCTCTGTCCAGACCGTAGTGGCACGGGCATCTTTCTGAGAAAGATACAGCTTTCGTACCGCTTTGATATACAGAGCGTCGCCCTGTTCTTCCAGCCGGTTAAGTTCGATAACGGCTTCCAGCAATGATTTGGGTTTCTTAAAGTTTTCAAACTCCTTGAATACATGCAAAAGTTTATCACAGCACTTTTTAATGATGCCGGCAAACAGGATGGCATCATCTTGGATATGTTGGATATTAAACATATATATTTTAAGGAGGACGTCTTCTATGGCATCGGTGACATCATCAATCTGATCGGTGATAGCCATGATATCCTCCCGTTCGATCGGAGTGATAAACTCCCGAACCAATTCACCGACCAGATGGTGTTTCTGTTCGTCTGCTTCATGTTCAATGGCATGAAGTTTTTTCATATCTTCATCAAGACGTTCAACACGAAAATCAGAAAGAATACGCTCCAGTTCCCTTGCCGCACGGCAGGAAGTTTCAGTCAGGTCCTCCAGCATGGAAAAATAGTTATTGTACTTTTTTTTGGCCATCAGGTCATACTCCTTTTAAGCATTCAAAATTTCATCGAATCAAAATAAAATCATATATAATCAAAATATAAATAAAAATAATTTCGACATCAAATAGCCCACCAGCCCGCAGCCGGGAAAAGTCAGCGCCCAGGCCAGCAGCATCTCCTTTACGATGCCCCAATTCAGGGAGGAGAGACGCTTGGCGGCACCGACGCCCATGATAGCAGTGGTTTTCGTGTGGGTCGTGCTGACCGGCATACCGGTCAGAGAAGAGATCAGCAAACAGCCACCGGCCGCAAGATCGGCAGCAAAGCCTTGATATTTTTCCAGCTGCACCATATTCATGCCAACAGTTTTGATAATGCGCAACCCGCCTACGGATGTTCCCAGAGCCATGACACCGGAACATAAAAGCATCAGCCAGAGCGGTACCGTAAAGCTGCTGGCTTCACCTTGTCCTTTGGCAAGAAAGATGCCCAGCAGAAAGACTCCCATAAACTTCTGGCCGTCTTGGGCACCGTGCATAAAGGCCATCAGAGCCGCACCGGTGATCTGAGCGCCTTGAAAAAAATCTCCGGTTTTTCTTCGGTCTATCCGCCGACAGATACGTTCAATCAGCTTCACAGTGACGAAGCCGAGGCCGAAGCCGACCAGCAGGGAAAACATCAGGCCATATAGCACTTTTATCCATTCCGCGCCGTTGATGCCGTCAAAACTGCCGTGAACCGCAATCGCAGCACCACTTAAGCCGGCAATCAGGGCATGGCTTTCGCTCGTAGGGATACCGAACCACCATGCCGCTGTCGCCCAGAGTACGATGGCAAACAGCGCAGCACAGAGTGCCGTCAATGCCTCCTGAGCATTACCGCCGAAATCCACCATATTATAGATGGTCATGGCAACCGAGGCGTTCAGTGCCGTCATGGCCAGGATACCCAAAAAGTTAAAAATAGTGGCCATCAAAATGGCTTTGTCCGGAGGCAGCGCACGTGTTGAGATGCAAGTAGCAATAGCATTGGGAGCGTCTGTCCAGCCGTTGACTAGGATCACGCCTATGGTCAGTAAGGACACAATGGCAAACGGAGGGCTGGCAATCAGGGACTGTATAAAATTCGAGAAATCAATACTCATTGTTTTCCTACCTTGATTATTAAATTAGATATATTTTAATATTTATATTTGGCAACTACGGTGAAACAGGCTGTGACACATGGAACAGTATAGCATATATCCTGATGGATTTCTACATTACTTTTTTGAATATTGAAATATTTGAATGTCGCCTGAGATATAAAAAAGTCGATTTCTCTGAACTGATAAATACAAACAGAAGAATTTCAAGGACTAGGTCAGCATCTTTGATTATTTGTTGAAAGATGATAGCATTCCCGATATAATAGGAATAGATTTTATAGGAATAGATTTCATAAATATAGATTCTATAAAAATTGATTCCAAAATAGATTCCACAGTAACCATAGTTGTTTATGGCAGATAAAGGAGTCAGAGATTATGGCAGAAAAATGTTCGGAACTGTCCGTTGGCAGCAAGGCAGAAAAAATAAACGATAAAACCTACGAATTTGAAGCTGTTATTCAGTCTGCCGATACTGCCGGTGCTTACATTGCTTTTCCTTATGATATCCGCGCCGAATACGGCAAAGGACGGGTTAAGGTTCATGCCACATTTGACGGCGTGCCTTATGATGGAAGCATTGTTAACATGGGAGTTAAAAATACGGATGGATCGGTCTGCTATATAATCGGTATTTTAAAATCTATTCGTATAAAAATCGGCAAGCAGGCAGGCGATACTGTGAAAGTTACCATCACGGAAAGAAAAAGCTGACAAAAGTAATGGATGCTGTAATAAAGATAAACAATGAACAAAAATCATAAATTAAAAAGGAGAAATATCCCATGAAACCCAGAGTATTTACTACCGCTTTTTCAGGCATCTATCCTATGTATATTCAAAAAGCGGAACGAAAAGGGCGCACCAAAGAAGAAGTTGACAGGATTATCTGCTGGCTGACCGGCTATGATGAACAGGGGTTACAGGCGCAGGTCGATAGCGGTGTCGATGTTGAGACATTTTTTGCCTTGGCGCCGCAGATTAACGAAAATGCCGATAAGATCAAGGGAACTGTCTGTGGAGTTCGGGTCGAGGAAGTGGAAGACCCTCTCATGCAGAAGATACGCTGGTTGGACAAGCTGGTAGATGAACTGGCTAAAGGCAAGACAATGGATAAAATCCTCAGGGCATAGACTGGTACCGTCCCGGTCTACTTTCTTAGGAAATGTATTTTTATGTAATCCGGTGCAATTCACACTTTATGCAACTCACATGCTAAAAAAGCAACTCACGGAAAATCTGTTGAATAAAAATACCGTCCGGCTATAATGAGTTTATCAAGCGAACTTAGTAATCAAACTGAGTTAATGACAAGGAGGTATTTATTCATGGGAAACATCATATTTTTCTTTTTAGCGGTAGTAGAAACAGGGTTGATGATCTGGTCACTGGTTAAGAATGCAGTTCATGTAAAGGAAAGAAGTATTGTAAGAATCGGAGAATTTATGATTTTGTCCGTCTTCATGCTGACAGGGGTTCTGGAATGGGGTTTCCGCTATTATATCATCATGATGATATTGTTCTTCCAAGCCTTAGCAGGAGTCATCAAGCTGGTGAAAAAGAACCGAAAAGAAGTTGCGTTTCGCATCGGCCGGACGGTCGCTGGCAGCTTCGCAAGGGTCTTCGGGTACTATATGGCCTTACTGCTGGCCATAATCTTCCCGCAGTCGGAAGCGATTACACCGGACGGATCAATGAGCGTAGCCTACAGTAAATTTACCTGGGCGGATGAAAGCCGGATTGAGACCTTTGCGGCAAGCGATAGTGAAGAAACGGCTCCCAGCCGTAAGCTGACCGTAGAATTCTGGTATCCCGAAGTAAGCGAAGACAGTGAAGAGGCTTATCCGTTGGTCATCTTTTCTCACGGGGCCAATGGATTCTCCGGAAGCAATCTTTCCACTTTTCAACAACTGGCTTCTCACGGCTATGTAGTGGCGAGCATCGGTCATACCTATCATGCACTTTATACACAGGATGAAGACAATATCATTACGACGATCGACATGGAGTTCTTTAATCAGGTTATGTCATTGTCAGCGATGGCGGACGACGAGCAGAAATACAATCTTAACCAGGAATGGCTTAGGCTTCGTGTCGATGATGAGAATTTTGTTCTGGATACGGTACTACAGTATGCTATGGAGGCGGAATCAACAGACCCCTTTAACCGGATCGACACGGATAAGATCGGCTTGTTCGGTCATTCGCTCGGCGGTGCTTCTAGTGCGGTTCTGGGGCGGACCCGTGACGATATTGATGCGGTAATTGATATTGACGGTACTATGTTGGGAGAAGCGATTGGCTATCAAGACGGCGAGGTGATTCTGACAGAAGAATCTTATCCGATCCCGCTCCTGAATCTCTATGCAGAAGATCACTACGAGGCGGCTCAGGCAGAACTTGCCAACAAACCTGATAGCGAGTATTATAATTTCCATGCGACAGAACATGCCGTAGATGCGTATGAAGTGGTTTTGTTGGATGCCGGCCATCTTAATTTTAGCGACTTACCCTTGTTTTCGCCCTTGCTGGCCGAGGCTATGGGGGTTGGGACGGTCGATGCCCGCTATGGGATCGAAACCATGAATCACATAGTACTCACGTTTTTTGACAGTATCTTAAAGGCAGGCATCACGCCGGATTTACAGAAGGAATATTAAATATATGCGAGTAGTTATGAGACGGATTCAGAATAAAGCGGAAGAGCAGGTGGTTCTGGAATGTGTAGAAATGACCAAGGAGTTTGAGAATATCAAATGGTTTGTCCAGAACCAGAACCGCACGCTGAGCGGATATCAGGATGAAAAGATGTACAACATACCGGTTGAGAATGTCCTTTATTTTGAGACCGTGGATGAAAAAGTTTTCGCCTATACCGGAAAACAGGTGTATGAAATCAGGCGGCGGATGTATGAAATCGAAGCCGAATATCGGGAACTTCACTTTATCCGCTGTTCCCGGCAAGTCATCCTGAATCTGATGAAACTGAAATGCATCAGCCCGGAGATCAATGGTCGCTTCATAGCCCATATGAAGAATGAGGAACAGTTGATTATTACCAGGCAGTATGTCTCCGACTTGAAGAAAGCGGTCATCGGCGAGAGGAGAAAGTAACATGGAATTCAGAGCCATTATGAATATCAAACAGCTTATCATTAACTTCATGCTTATTTCGGCCTGCATCACGGCGGCCATGGCCATCATGGGGGTGATATTCCTGCCCGATACCAAAGTAAATTATGCTAGTTTTTTTGTACCGTTCCTATTTGCCGCGGTCAGTATGTTTCCCTCCCTTGCCTATATATCGCGCAAGATCCTTTCGAAGTCTCAGATGATCTGGCGGATGATCCTTCATTTTTTTCTGCTGGAAGCATCGGTACTGGGTTTTGCCTATCTTTTGGGGGTATTGGCCAGTGCCGGGATCACGGCGGCTTTAGCACTATCCGTGCTGATCATTGATGTCGTAGTGACGGCATTGACGATGGTAAATACCGGCCGGGTGGCAACAGAGTTTAATCTGGCGTTAAAAAAAATGCAGGAAGAGCTAGAAGAGCCTCCTGTTAGTTAGAAAGTAGGGAAATATGGTTATTACAAAGGCCGGAAAAGAAGATATACAAGCAATCCTAAGTCTGCAGTATCTTGCCTATCAAAGTGAAGCCAAGCTGTGCAATAATCCCGACATACCACCGTTAACCCAGACTTTAGCGGAAGCGGAAGCGGAATTTGAATCGGGCGTGTTTCTGAAAGCGATTGATGATGAGGGAAATATAATAGCATCGGTAAGGGGACATTCGGATGACGACACTTTGTATATCAGCAAATTGATGGTTTCTCCCGACTTACAGGGACAAGGAATCGGAACTGCACTCCTGAATGAAATCGAACGACTGTGCCCCCATGAAATATTCGAGCTGTATACAAGCACAAAAAGCCAACGGAACATCAGGCTTTATGAACGGGCAGGATATGTTAAATATAAAGAGTTGGATGCCGGTGACGATCTGCGCTTCGTATATTTGCGTAAGACTAGTTGCTGATCTTGCCTTGCCACAAGCAGCAGCGGTAATAGATCCAGCTGGCAAAGGAACACAGTGCCCAGCCTACGGGGATGGACCAGGCCATTCTCCGCTATGTGCCAGCGGCAGAATCCGATAAATTTTTCCTTCGTAAGCCCGTAGCCTTCCGGATGGATTCGGCTTCCCGGCCGTTTCCGGGTAATTACCCAACAACAGTTCTTGCTTCTGATTGCCGGCAGAACCCTGTCCCGGCAGCCCTTGCAGGCCGTTTTTCTCATGCCGGCTCAGATTGCAGATGATCCAATAGGTCTCCCCGTTCAGACTGCGGCTGTAAGATAAGATATCCTTCTTCTTTCGATGAAAAAACTGGATATCGCCGTAAACCAAAGCTTCATATTTTTTTCGGATGCCGATCATTTCACGATAAAAGGACAGGACGGAGCCGGGTTCGGCTGACTGCGCCTCAGCATTACAGTATAGTTCATCGCCGTCGCTTTCGATCCAAGGGGCCGCCGTCGAGAAACCGCCGCCGGGTGCAGCCGTCCACTGCATCGGTGCGCGCGCATGGTCCCGGCTGCCGGCCAGAATATGCCGAAACGCTTCCTCTTCCGGCATAGCGGCACTAAGCTCACGGTATTTATTCAAGCTTTCCACATCCCGGAAGTCTTTGATATCCTTATAATCTTTATTAATCATCCCCAGTTCCTGGCCTTGAAAGAGAAACGGCGTCCCCTTCAGTGTCAGCTGGACGATGGCCAGCATTTTAGCCACTTCCTGCCGGTACTGATGGCTGTGGTCTACCTTGGAGACCATCCGAGGGTTATCATGATTGTCAAAAAAAAGTGCCATCCAGGAAGTATCCGCGTAATGCTCCATCCAGTCGATGATATAAGCTTTGTAATAATTCAAGTCATATTCATACTGATCAAAACGGACATGGCCGCTTGTTTCCAGATGGTCAAAAGAAAATATCATATCAAGCTCGCGGCGGCTTTCATCCGTCAACAGTTTCCCCGTTTTCATACCGATTCCCGGGGTCTCGCCGACAGAAAATGCCTGATACGGCGCAAAAGCTTCCTGCTGCATCTCCTGAAGATAACGGTGCAGGTTCGGTCCGTAAAAATAATGCTCGATTCCCGTGAATCCCATCAGCTTCCCGATAAAACCGTCACCGTCCGGCAATGTCTGATCCGCCGCCCTCGCTTTAGAAATATAGTTGATCACATCCAGCCGGAAGCCGTCCACTCCTTTTTCCAACCACCAGCGGATCATCCCGTAGACATCCTGCCTAAGCTGCGGATTATCCCAGTTCAGATCCATCTGCTTCTTGGAAAACAAATGGAGCCCCCATAATTTCTGTTCGGGATATTCGTTCCACGCACTGCCGCTGAAAAAAGATGTCCAGTTATTGGGCTTGTCGTACAGAAAATAATAGTTCCGGCATGTCGAAGCAGGAGAGGAAAGAGCATCCTTGAACCAAGGGTGCTCATCCGAGGTGTGATTTACTACCAGATCCATCACCAGCCGCATCCCGCGTGCATGAACGCCCTTTAGCAAAGTATCAAAGTCTTCCATCGTTCCGAACTGTGCGTCTATTTTATGGTAATCACGGATGTCATAGCCATTATCGTCTCCCGGCGAGTCGTAGATCGGAGAGAGCCACAGCGCATCCACGCCCAGCGCCTTCAGATAATCCAGCCGCGACAGGATTCCCGGCAGATCTCCGATACCGTCGCCGTTGCCGTCCATGAAACTGCGCGGATATATCTGATAGAAAACTGCTTCCTTCCACCAGGCGGGAGCCGTGTCCCGAGACGCGTCGCGTTCCTGTGAGTCATGCTCGAGCCTATCCGGTGACTGATTCAACAATGTAAGCAAGGCTTTAAAAAATTCACCGCCCAGTTTCTTCCCGGCCAGCTTATTCAATAATCCCAATGAAATATTTCCCATTAAAGGATTGAAAATCAGTCGTCGCGGCAGACCTGCCTGCAATAAGATCTTGCAGATTACATCATATCCGAGAGGGTGTTTATAAAGATCCCGCAAGCTACTTTTCAGAGTAAACATCTTAACCTCCTTATCCGTCACTTTCGGCCAGTTCACCGCGATCCGTCAGTTCACTGAGAATCTGTTCGTGCATCTTACGGTCAATTCGGTATTTGCTGCGGTACAGCAGGTAGCTGCCAAGGATGCAGAACATCGGAAACAAAAGCATGGCTGCTTTCATCATCAGTAAACCTTCATCGGTCACATCGGCAGCAGAGTTGGCATCCTTGATACCGGAAACAATGATGACTGCGCCGACGATCCCGCTGGCAACCGCGCCCCCCATCTTATTGATAAACGGCTGCAAAGAGAAGGAGATTGAGTCATTCCGCTTACCCAGTTTCCAGTGTCCGTAATCGACCGAATCGGCTAAGAACATCAACATCATGATCTGCACAAATGCCTGGCCGACAAACAGCAATACGCCGGAGATACCGATCAGCAGCATATTATTATTGGGAGAGAAGAAGAACAGCAAGTAACCGACCAGCACTAGGATAATGGCCAGGCTGAACAGGGTTTTCCGTTCATACTTTTTGGCAAATATCGGAAAGACAATCAAAGCAGCAATCTGTGAAACACCCAGAATCGCCGCAAAAACAGAATACATTCCTTCATCACCGTAAGCATATTTGAAGAAGTAAAGCCCAAAGCTTGTCGTTGTCATATAACCGATCATAAACAATGCCATCGCTATTGCCGTAACTGTCAACTGATCATTTTTAAATATAACAGCCAGCAGCTCACGGAGTGAAGTATGTTGTTTCTGATTCTTGATCTGATTAGGTTCCCTGACTCCAAATAAAGTAACCGCCTGCCCGGCCCACATGATAACCACGACCAATACTGCAAACAACAGATATGCCTGCGGAAGGCCGCCAAGGCCGTCACTCCATGCCGTCGTAATCGGCACGATACCGGCAACTACGAAAAACAGGCCTACATTGGCACAGATCCGGGCTATCGAACCGATTTTTTCCCGTTCATCCTGCATCAGGCTGAGCGACGGCAGCATCGACCAGTAAGAAATATCATTGATGGTAAAACTGATGCCCCATGCCACGTATAAGATACCAAATACAATCAGATAGGACGTACCGCTCAGTCCGAAATCAACAAACAACAGGATCGTAAGGATGCCGGAGAGCAGCGCACCCAAGGCGATCCACGGCTTGAACTTGCCGAACCGGGACCGGGTATTATCTACGATCAGCCCCATGACCGGATCGTTGCAGGCGTCAAACACCCGCGCCGCCAGAATAATACCGTTGACCCACCACAAGACATTTGTAGGTATATTGATAACATCAGTCAGATAAAACATAAGGAACATACTGATCAGAGAGTAAACCATATCCCTGCCGATCGTCCCGATCCCGAAAGTAAAGCGATTTTTTTTATAATATTGATTCATAAGCCATACCCCTCCTTTGCTTGACAGCCTTCAGCGACTACCAGATAAAGATTGGAACCAAAATCCCCCAGCAGCCGCGTATTGGCATTATAATGACTACCCATAAATTGATTATTCAGTAAAATCCCATTTTTCAGCAGACGACCGTCACCGCGATAGGCTTCAATGCAGTCGTCCAGCGCATATACACGGTTGACCAGCTTGAGCAGCAGTCCGTCCGGATTCAGCGCAAACGGTAACACATGTTTAATCAGTCCGCCAAAACGCTTGACAAACAGCCGCTGCGGCTTCGTGGTAACCCGGTAACATTGCCGGTCATCCAGATCTTCAAGGGTCAGAATATCGTATTCCGGATTAGCCTCAGCCAGAATCTGAAAATGCCCGGCCAGCACTTTTTTAACATCCTCATCGCTGCATTGCCATTGCACCGTACCCTCCCGCACCGGCAAAAGACGGCGGAACCGCCCGAACTGCAGGGTCTTGCGATGCATCTTATAAAAGGCAATCTGTTCCCGGATTTCCGCCCGTTCCGTCCGAGAAAGGTATTTCAGTTCCAGCTCATATCCCAGGCAGCCAAAGCAGGAGACATGAAACCGCGTTGCCAGCGGGCTTAAACGCAAGGTCTGCTGATGGGGTGCATCCGACACATGGGCACCGAAAGTGGAGGGCGGATACAGATAGGACAAACCGCCCTGAATCGCCAGCCGCTCAATCGGGTCGGTGCAGTCCGAAACCCAGACCTGTGGGCCGAAACTCAGCATACCTAGGTCAAAGCGGTTGCCGCCGCTGGAACAAGTCTCCAGCAGGATCTGAGGCCGCGGTGTAAAGATCCGACTCAGAATATCATAGAGTCCCAAGATGTAACGATGAAAAAACTCGCCCTGCCCGTTCACCCATGTTGAATAGGCATCACTGATATGTCGATTCATATCCCATTTCACATAGCTAACCTGTGCATCGTCGATCACACCGCCGACCGAAGCGACGATATAGTCCCTTACCTGCGGATTACACAGATCCAGAACCATCTGGTTCCTTCCATAAGAAGGACGTCGTCCCGGTATCCTAACAGCCCAGTCGGGATGCTCCCGGTAGAGCTCCGAGTCCTCATTGACCATTTCCGGCTCAAACCAAAGCCCGAAATCCATCCCCAGCCGATTAAGCTTACGGGAAAAAGCAGCAAGACCGTGCGGAAATTTTCTTTTATTCACCTGATAATCACCAAGTCCGGCATTATCATCATTCCGCTTCCCGAACCACCCGTCATCCAGAACAAAAAGCTCAATGCCGAATGTCCGGGCCAGTCGGGCGGTTTTCATCAATTTTCTTTCATTAAACTTGAAAAAATGGGCTTCCCAACTATTGTAAAGAACCGGACGTTCCCGTTCCTGCCAATATTCCGGTACAATATGACGATTGATAAAATCATGAAAATGCCGGCTCATCCCATGGAATCCCTGATCGGAACATGTCATGACCGCTTGGGGAGAGGTAAAGGATTCGCCCGCCTTCAGCACCCATTCAAAACAATGGGGATTGATTCCCAACATCACCCGCACCAGCCCGTGCGGAGACAGTTCGGCACAGCCAAAATGATTTCCGCTGTAAACTAAGTTGAACCCATATACCATGCCATGATTTTCATCCGCCCGCGCATCGGCCAGAATAATTCCGGGGTTATGACGGTTGGAACTGGCACCCGTAGACGAACTGTTGACATACATCCCCGGCATCAGCTGCCTTTCATGGCGGTGCGCTTCCTTAATCCAGTCACCGTCCAGAGTAATCAGCCGATAACCCCGGTTCGGCATGTCGAACATCATGCTCATCAGACGGCGGATGACAAGGGCATCAGCTGTCTGACCGGATAAACCGGATGAGCCGGAATCACCAGATGCTTCATCAGGTTCCCGGGCAAGATTTTTCAGTACACAATGCCTTGCAATGACATCAGTCTGCGCAAAGACAGTATAATAAAGGCTCAGAGAAACCAGACCGGCCTGATCGCTCATAATAAGCTCCAGTGTCTGTCCTTCCTCAGCTTTGGCATACGGCAGTCCTGCCGGCGGCACACAGCCGTCTATAATATGATAAGATTGATAGGTAAAGTCGCTCGTAAAGCTTAAGTCCGGCATTTTTATTTCCGATGGACTGAAGCGGTAGTCTCCTTTGCCGATGCCGGACCATTCCAGACAAAGGTGATCGAGACAATACAGCGGATCGGAGGGTTCATAAAGTACCGAAGCACCGATCACGGCGGAGCGTTTCAAGGCCAGAGCCTCCACCGGCTGCCGCGTAAGCCGCGGCCCATAATAAATATGTTCCGGATGCCCATAAGGCGTAATACGGAAAATATAGGAAGTACGATCCGTATCCAGCCAGAAAGCCTGTTGTTCCTCATCAAAAGTAATCAGCCCAGCACTCATAAATGATAAGCCTCCCCGGCAACATATTCCTGATAAAGTGCTTCCGTCACTCCGCCTTGGACAATAATCTCACTGTAAAACCGACCGCTTTTTTTGACTGTTCTTTTCTGTGTCTCATAATTAACATGAACTATGCCGAAGCGGGCGCTTTCCCCTTCCAGCCATTCGAAGTTGTCGCAGAAACACCAGTGATAGTAACGCTCGACCGGAAGCACATCCTCACACAGTACTTTCAGATGTTCGTATATGTATTTTGACCGAAATACGTCCTTATTGTCACAGGTGCCATTTTCGGTTACATAGATCGGACGTTTCAGGACAGCATATAGTTCTCGGGCGCATTCCACGATACCCGGAGGATAGATTTCCCAGCCCAGATCATTCTTGACAGCATTCGGGGCCATTCCGTCGCCGATACGGCTGACCGTGGATCTGGTATAATAATTCAGCCCCAGAAAATCCGCATACTGGCCGGGGGGAATATCCAGAATATTCCGCAGGGGCGGTAAAAATTGGCCGGTCAGGCAAGCTTTGACGACAGCCCCCTGAAACATCCATTTACTGATCCTTGCAAAAGCACCATGCAGCGGGTTTTTCCGGTCAGCCGGGGAAAATACTCGGGCGGCATGAGCATATCCGACTTTCGTGTCACGATAGCCCATTTTCCTCCGGAGCCGGTGAATCATATTGTAAGATCGGATATGGCACGCCGCCATAACCGACATTACCTTGGAAGCCAGCATAACCGAATCTTCGCCCGGCGGAAAGCCGCCGTCATAATACCCCAGCGTCGCATACACATTGGGCTCATTGATGGTAATATACTCAGAAACCAGATCCCCAAAAGCCCGGACGGCAAACGAGACAAAACGCAAAAAAGCCGGGATGTTCTTTTCATCGGCAAAGCCGCCCCGTCTTTCGAACCACATCGGATTCGTAAAATGATGCAAGGTCAGAAGCGGTTCAATGCCGCATTTTTTCATGTATTTTAACAGCCGCCGATAATACCTTACCGCCTCTTTATCCCATGCGCCTTCTTCCGGTTCCAGCCTGGCCCACTCGATTCCCAGCCGGTAACATTTGATTCCCATGCTGTGCATCAGATCAATGTCTTCCCGCCAAAGCTCCAGATGGCGGTTCGCCCGGCCGGGACTTGAACCGTCTTTGATCTTTCCAAGCCGATACCAGTCATTCCAGTTATGATCGACATTCCCGCCTTCAATCTGTGCCGGTGCGCTGGACACCCCAAGCTGCATCCCGGGCAATAATCGAAACATCATAGTATAATCCTCCTTCCAATGGCCTGCAAATAACATTCTGATTATATCACAATAGCATAAGTAATCACAAGATGCCATGGATATTATTACTGTTCACAGCCCAATGTCATTAAATATATGGAGTAAGCGGAGCCCTCCGGTTCCCGAGTCCCCCCCGCTTCTAACTTATAATCTGGGAAAAAAGTAGCATTCTTTCAATACCTGTGCTACTATACGTATAGGTGAAATTTGCATAACAACGGAGGACAAGTATGGGAACAGAAGTGAATGTGAAACAATTGTGTGAAGAGAACGGGATCCAGATGATTGATTTTAAGATGATTGATCTGGATGGAAGATGGCGGCATATCACGATTCCGGTGAGCCGGTTTGATGAGAAACTGTTCCAGTACGGAATCGGTTTTGACGGCTCGAATTACGGCTATGCGCCGGTGGAAAAAAGCGACATGGTATTTATCCCCCGGCCGGAATCGTCAGTTATAGATCCTTTCGAGGAGGTTCCCACGCTGTCTATGTGCGGGGATGTCTATATCATCGAAGCAGAAGAGAACATTCCGTTTGACCAATACCCCCGCAATGTCAGTTTGCGGGCTGTCGAATATATGAAAGGGAGCGGAATCGCCGACCGGATGCTGATCGGGCCGGAATTTGAGTTCTACCTTTTAGACCATGTCGCCTACGATATCCAGCCGCAGAACACCTTTTTTTCTATTGATGCGGCTCAGGCCGTCTGGAACCGGGGCATGGTCAATAATGCCGGCTACCAGATCCCTTATAAAGGCGGTTACCATATCGGTGCGCCTCACGACATGGGCTGCGACCTGCGGAGCAAGATGTGCCTGATGCTGGAAGACTGGGGAGTCAAGGTAAAATACCATCACCATGAAGTCGGCGGTCCCGGCCAGATGGAAATCGAAGTAGAACTCGGCGATATGGTCGATATGGCAGATGGAACCATGCTAGTTAAATATATCGTTAAAAATGCCGCCGTTCAGGCAGGAAAGACAGCAACTTTTATGCCCAAACCGATTTATGAGGAAGCCGGCAGCGGTATGCATGTACACATGTTGCTATATAAAGACGGCGAGCCGATTTTTTATGATCCTGAAGGGTACTCGGGCTTAAGCGAGACCGCCCACTATTTTATCGGCGGACTGTTAAAGCATGCCGCATCCTTATGCGCGTTTACCAATCCTTCCACCAACTCATTCAAACGTCTCGTTCCGGGTTACGAAGCGCCGGTAACGATCGGTTATGCAACGGCGAACCGCAGTGCCGTCGTCAGGATACCGGCTTATGCCAAAGCACCGGAAGCCAAGCGTTTTGAGTTGCGCTGCCCCGATGCCACCGCCAATCCCTATTACGCCTATGCCGCCATCCTGATGGCAGGTCTGGACGGCATCGAAAATAAAATCGATCCCCGGGAAAACAACTGGGGTCCTTATGACTTTAACTTATATGAATTATCCAAAGAACAGCAGGCGGCCATCCATTCCCTGCCCCGTTCTCTGCGGGAAGCCTTGAAAGCGCTGGAACTGGATCACGATTACCTGATGAAAAATAACGTTTTTCCGGAAAGACTCATCAATATATGGATAGAAAGAAAACGCAAGGAACTGATCCGGATCGAACAGATCCCTCACCCGGCTGAATTTGAACAGTATTACGATCTGTAAACCTTGTATCAACGCGACCTAGATTAGCAAAGCAAGAGGTACTGCCATGAACTTACGCGACCAATATGGATCAGAGCACTTAGACAACATATTTATCTTCGTCATGCGTTCGTATCTTCGCTCTCAACATAGCGGCATTCCCACCATAGAATACCCGAGAGTCAAGCACGACAGTGACCATGCAATAGCGGACGATTATTTATTAAAGGCCGTTATACTGGTAATTGACGGTCAGCCTCCCGAGATTATTGATGCTATTCTTGAAGCCGAATATCAATCCATACTGGTACAAAACAATCTCTCTGCCAACCAAATACTGGAATTGCACATAATAAGACTTATCGTGCCGCCGGTTCTTCAACAACGTAATATAGATGCCTTAGAGGCTTATACAAACCTCTGGAGGGACGATGCCAATATCTACGCGCAACGGACTTTCTATCCCAACCTGTCTGACCAAGAGCGCGAACGTTTGCATGTAAATCATTTCTTGCCGCCAAAATCAATGTGGCATCTTGATGATTTTTAAGATAACATCTAATTTATCGGCAAAGCTAATATACCTAAGGAAGCCGATTGCACCAAAAGGATAACATTATTTTTACAAAGCACTGCCGTGAATTAGGCTGTATAGCCCAAATTTACGGCATTTTTGCCGGATAGGCTATCAATCAAGTGAGTCTGAAATCTATAAAAATTTTGCCCCAAAACCCCTTGACAAAAATTTATCAAAGAGATATAATAATGATATCAAATACATATCAATTTAATAGAGGAGGGCAAGCGATGTCACAATCCAATAATCAACCACAAAGCAAACTCGAATACGAAGAAAGAGAGGCAAAAACACTTCCCGGCATGGCTATGTTATTGCTCAACATACTGCTTATGCTAATAAGCCTTATAGCGCTTATCGCAGTAGCATCCCTTATGACAGGCAGAAGTGATTTCAGCACATTTATCGGGATAGCAGTCATCGTAATCACATTGCTGTATTTATCTATAATCGGCCCGATCCTCTTTGTAGGACTTAAGATACTGGGCCCCAACGAGGCATTGGTCCTTACCTTTTTCGGTAAATACTATGGAACCTTACGCGGCGCCGGATTTTTCTTCGTCAATCCCTTTGTCACCGCCATCAACCCGGCAGCAGAAGCCGCAACCACCACCGGCAAGACCGGAGCTCCTGAATCAGCGGTCAAAGTAGCGACGGGGTCGTTTCAGTTCGACATGGGAACCCTGCGGAAAAATAAGAAAATATCTCTTAAAGCCATGACCCTCAGCAACGATAAGCAAAAGATCAATGACCAGTTGGGTAATCCGATCATTATCGGGATTGTAGTCATCTGGAAGGTGGCCAATACGGCCAAGGCTGTCTTCAACGTAGATAACTACAAAGAGTTCCTGTCCATCCAATGTGATTCGGCCCTAAGAAACATCGTCAGGCTTTACCCTTATGACTGTACCGGCGAAAATCTCGACGGTTCCGATGAGAAATCTCTACGCGGAAGCAGCGACGAGGTTTCCCAGAGACTGAGAGAAGAAATCCAAGAAAAGGTAGAGATAGCCGGCCTGGAAATCGCCGAAGCACGGATTACCCACTTGTCCTATGCTCAGGAAATTGCCGCTGCGATGCTGCAGCGTCAACAGGCATCGGCGATTGTGGATGCCAGACAGATGATCGTAGACGGTGCGGTTGGGATGGTGGAAATGGCACTGGCCAGGCTGAGCGACAGTAATATCGTGGATTTGGATGAGGAACGCAAGGCTGCCATGGTAAGCAACCTATTGGTAGTCCTGTGCGGGAATAAGGATGCCCAGCCGATCGTAAACAGCGGAACCCTGTATTAAATGTTACTGCTCTCAGGAAGTAACTATTCCACCGTTGAGGAGACAAAGATTTGGAAAATAAAGAGAATGGTAAAAAACAAGTGCCGCTACGTCTGTCAACTTCGCTTTGGCGGGAACTTAACGCATGGGCGGAAGACGATTTCCGGTCCCTGAACGGGCAGATAGAATACCTGTTGACAGAGTGCGTCAAGAAGAGAAAGGGAAAATCCGAACAGGAACCGGGAAACTGATAGAAACTGATAGAAATAGTAAGACATGGGTAAGATATGACACGAAAGATAGGATAAAACACAAAGGGCGCCGTATTTTTGCTGTTAAGCGAGAATCATGGCGCTTTACTATTATACGAATAAAGAATCAAAATAATGAAGTGAACATTAATGACATAATAGCGGAGTTTTCATAGGCCTTATGGCCTATTTATAATATCATTTTATGATTTTCTTTTATTTCTGTGAACAAAAAAGATTGAAAAGAACCGTAAAATGTGCTAACATCAAGTTCAGATTTGACTATTGGAGGATGTTTTATGGCACAGTTATGGGGCGGTCGTTTTACCAAATTAACAGAAGATGCGGTTTTTGCTTTCAATGCCTCCCTGCCTTTTGACAAGAGGTTGTTTGAACAGGATGTCGAAGGCAGCATCGCCCATGTCGTAATGCTTGAGAAACAACGAATCCTGTCTCTGGCAGAAAAGGATCTTATCGTAAAGGGCCTGGTGGGTATCCGCGAGGATGTTCGGAACGGCAAGTTGACGATTACACAGGAACACGAGGACATCCATAGTTTTGTGGAAACGGTTCTGACGGAGCGGATTGGCAATGCCGGTAAAAAGCTGCATACGGGACGGAGCCGCAATGATCAGGTTGCTCTGGATATGAAACTATATATCCGTCAGGAAATCGTGAACATGGCCGGCGTGATCTATGATCTGTTAGAAACGCTGATGAATCTGATGGAAAACCATCTGACTACTTATATGCCTGGTTTTACTCATTTACAGAAAGCGCAGCCGACTACGGTTGCTCATCATATGGGAGCCTATTTTGAGATGTTCAAACGAGACAGTGATCGCCTGCACGACATTTACCGGCGAATGAACTATTGTCCTTTGGGCTCCGGTGCTTTTGCCGGAACCACCTACCCACTTGACAGGAGCTATACCGCGTCTCTGATGGGTTTCGAGGGACCGTCGCTCAACAGCATGGATGCGGTTTCCGATCGGGATTATCTTATTGAGTTTTTAAGTGCTCTGGCAACGGTCATGATGCACCTGAGCCGTTTCAGCGAAGAAATCATCCTGTGGAATTCCAACGAATACCGCTTTATAGAGATAGATGATGCCTACTCCACCGGAAGCAGCATCATGCCTCAGAAAAAAAACCCCGATATCGCCGAATTGGTCAGAGGCAAGACCGGACGTGTATACGGCGCCTTACTGTCGGTATTGACGACGATGAAAGGCCTGCCCTTGGCCTATAATAAGGATATGCAGGAAGATAAAGAGGTCACCTTTGATGCGATTGATACGGTGAAGCAGTGCCTGTATCTTTTTAACGGTATGCTGAAAACCATTTCCTTTCAGGAAGACATCATGGCGGCCAGTGCCATGAACGGCTTTACCAACGCTACGGATGCCGCCGACTATCTGGTAAACAAAGGCGTACCCTTCCGTGATGCCCACAGCATCGTCGGCCGCCTGGTACTTTACTGTCTGGATCAGGAAACCGCCATCGAAGGAATCCCCCTGGATGAGCTTAAGACGATCAGCGACGTGTTTGAAGCGGATGTCTATGAGGCGGTCAGCCTCAGGACATGCGTGGAAAAGCGGCTGACTCTCGGCGCTCCCGGGAAAGCGTCCATGCAGGAAGCCATAGCCATCAACAAAGAGTTTCTGGCGCGTTATTGGACCAAGGCACCTTCGGCACCGCGAACTACATAGATTTCAACAAAGGAGAGATATTATTATGAGTGAAAAATTAAAAGCAGGAATATTAGGAGGAACCGGTATGGTGGGGCAGCGCTTCATCACCCTGCTGGAAAATCATCCATGGTTTGAAGTGGCCGTGATTGCCGCCAGTCCCCGCTCGGCCGGCCAGACATATGAAGCGGCGGTGGGAGAACGCTGGAAAATGTCCACGCCGATGCCGGAAGCCGTAAAGAACAAGATCGTCATGAACGTAAATGACGTAGAACAGGTGGCAGCCGGCGTTGATTTCGTTTTCAGTGCCGTGGACATGAGCAAAGAGGAAATCAAGAAGATCGAAGAAGATTACGCCAAGGCAGAAGTACCGGTAGTATCCAACAATTCAGCCCACCGCTGGACCCCCGATGTCCCGATGATCATACCGGAACTCAATCCCGGTCACATGCAGGTAATCGAATCCCAGAAGCAAAGACTGGGTACGAAAAACGGTTTCATTGCGGTAAAACCTAACTGCTCCATTCAAAGCTATACCCCGGTCTTATCCGCATGGAAGGAATTTGAACCGACGGAAGTCGTCGTCACCACTTATCAGGCCATCTCAGGTGCCGGCAAGACCTTTAAAGACTGGCCGGAAATGGTTGAAAACGTAATTCCCTACATTGGCGGCGAAGAGGAGAAAAGTGAAAAAGAACCTCTGCGGATCTGGGGTGAAGTCAAAAACGGCATCATTGAACCGGCCGAGTCACCGGCAATCACCTGCCAGTGCATCCGGGTTCCGGTATTAAACGGCCATATGGCGGCAGTTTTTGTAAACTTCAAACATAAGCCCACGGCAGCACAGCTGATTGAAAGACTCAACGTTTTCCGCGGCGAACCGCAGCGGCTGGATCTTCCCAGTGCCCCCAAGCAGTTTATCCGATACTTTGAAGAAGAAAACCGGCCCCAGGTCAAACTGGACGTTGATTACGAAAACGGCATGGGGATTACCGTCGGACGGATCCGCGAAGATTCAATATATGATTTTAAATTTATCGGCCTGTCCCATAACACGGTGCGCGGCGCGGCCGGCGGCGGAGTTCTCAGTGCCGAGCTGCTGAAAGCCAACGGATTTATCAGTTCCCGGCTTTAGTCCCGGCAAGCGGTCTTGATGTGACCATTTTCAGGGGCAGAATTTTATGTCTTATAAGGGGAGGGGGTATCCATATGGACGAATTACGCTATCAAGTAGATTTGCTGAATGCAATCAATCAGAAACTGACCAATGATGAAAAAATGTATCGGCTGATCTGTAATACATCCAATAGTGCGTTTATTTATCAGGATCTTAAAGAGAATGTCATCCGCACGGCCGGCAACTGGAGTTTTTATTTTGATTTTACCATCAAAGAATTCAGTGACATCACGATTCTGTTCGGTTATGTAGAAGAAAACTATATAACGGCGCTCCGTGATTTGCTGGATCTGGAAAAATTCGGCCTGAAGCGTGACAGCGCCATTATCAAGCTCCGTGATTCCCAGATCTGGGTAGAGTGTGAAGCCGCAGTCATCTATGACGATTTCGGTATTCCGCTCGAGAAAGTACTGCGCTTTAAGAATATTACCAAACTGAAAAACCAGAATGACGAACTGACATATATGGCCTATTATGACGTTCTCACCGGGCTTTATAACCGCAATTATTTCGTCCGGCTGCTGGGTGACTTTATCAGGAAAGCGGAAGCGGCAAATGACATCATCTCGGTTATGTTCATCGACATCGATGATTTCCGGAAAGTAAACGACAGCATGGGGATTATCATCGGAGATGAAATCATGCAGCAGTTCGGCCAGTTCCTGAGCGAGTTCAAGAGCGAGCAGGTTCTGGTGTCACATTTTAACGGGGATATTTACTGTATCGCCATCTATAACCCCTTCGGGAACCGCAGCGTGGAAGCCATCCACAAGGCGATTCAGAAGCGGCTAGGCTTGCCGTTCAGCCTAAGCACGGGCCAGGAAGTCACGATTTCGGTAAGCGTGGGGGTCGCGGAATATCCCGAAGCCGCCCGGACGACACTGGAACTGATCAACTGTGCCGAGATCGTCATGTTTAAGGCCAAATCGTCAGGCAGCGGGACGATTCAGTTTTTTGACGCCCCGATCCTGCAGGATTTTCTTAATAACGTAGCAATTGAAAACAAATTGAAGGAAGCCGTGTTTAACCAGAACTTCATCCTTCATTTCCAGCCCCAGTATACCAGCAATGATAAAAAGCTGCGGGGCATGGAGACCCTGATACGCTGGCGCGATTATGACGGCAAGATGATCAGTCCGATGACATTTATCCCGATCGCGGAAAAAAACGGGGCGATCATCCCGATCGGCACATGGGTGATCGAAGAAAGCATCCGCATCTATTCAACGTGGAAAAAAACTTACCGTCAGGACATGATCCTGTCCCTCAACATATCGGCGATCCAATACGCCAGAAACGATTTCATTGATACCGTCCTTAGCATCATTTCCAAATATGACGTGGATCCGCGAGGGATCGAACTGGAGATTACGGAAAGCGTCCTGATCAATGATTTTAAGGACATAAGAGAGAAGCTTCATATTCTGAGGGAATATGGGATCCGGATCTCGCTGGATGATTTCGGAACCGGGTTTTCCTCGCTGTCTTATCTGAAAGGCCTTCCTATTGACACCCTGAAAATAGACAAGAGTTTTATCGACACCGTCATAACTGACAGCAACACCCGTATCATCACCGAATCCATTATCTACATGGTCAAAAAACTGGGGTTTGAGACGGTGGCGGAAGGTGTTGAGACCGAAGAGCAGTTTGAATACCTGAAATCAATCGGCTGCGACTGCATCCAGGGATATTTATTAGGGCGTCCGATGCCGCCGGGGGACCTGGAAAAAGACGTGCTTCAGTGTCTGTGACGGAAAATCAAGGGGATTATTATGATAATAGGGCGAACTTCAGAAGTGAAATATTTAAACACCTATTATGACCGAGCGGGAAGCCAGATCATTGTCATTTACGGGCAGAGAGGCATCGGGAAGACGGCGGTCATCAGCCAGTTCATCCAGGACAAGCCGAATTATACCTATCGGGCCCGCTCCTGTTCTGAAAGAGAACAGCTTTATCAGTGGGGCAAGGAACTGCGGAAGCGGGGAATAAAGACTCAGAAATACCCGGCTTTTACGGATATCTTTGATGCCGTGACCGAAACCGGAAGGGCGAAAAAAGTCCTTGTGATCGATGATTTTCATTATATCGTTAAAAATAGTCAGTCCTTCATGAAGGAGCTGGTTGCTTTTGCCCATGACCAGTGGAACAGCGGACAGCTGATGGTGATCCTGTGCAGTTCTTCGATCGGCTGGGTGGAAAACAGCATGGTCGGGAAGATCGGAGAAGCGGCTTATGAACTTTCCGGGTTCTTGAAAATAAAAGAACTGGGCTTTCAGGAGATGTTTGATTACTTTTCCGGCTTCCGGATTGAAGAATGTGTGGAGGCCTATGCCATCTTAGGGGGCATCCCGGGGATCTGGCAGTATTTTGACGATAAGATCAGCATCAAGGAAAACATATGCCGGAACATCCTGTCCCCGCGCAGCTTTTTACACAAGCACGGGGAGCGCATGGTAGCCGAGGAATTGCGGGAAACCGGGGTCTATAACACCATTTTGGCGGCCATCGCCGAAGGCAACCGCAAACTCAACGACTTATACCTGCATACGGAGTTTTCCCGGGCCAAGATCAGCGTTTACCTAAAGAACCTGATGGAACTGGAACTGGTGGAAAAGGTATTTTCCTATGATGCGGAAGGAAAAGAAAACGTCCAGAAGGGCGTTTACCGGATCAGAAACCACTTTGTCAATTTTTATTTCACCTATTTTTATCCCAATATCAGCGCCCTGAACAGTTTAAGCTCGACTGAGTTTTATACCCGCCACATCGCGCCGACATTTAAGAGCTATGTCGCGGATTATTTCCGGATGGTATGTACCCAGAAACTGGATCAGTGGAACAAAAGGAACCGGCTGCCGATTATCTATGAGCAGTGCGGGGAGTGGGTCGGCAAGACCGGAAATATCGACATCGTGGCACAGGATGATAACGCCAATACCCTGATCGGCCTGTGTAACTGGGAAAAGCCCATGATGACATATGAGGATTATGAATGGCTTCTTTTCAGTACTGGCAAGGCCAAGCTGAAGCCGAACCATATTTATTTGTTTTCTGTCGGCCATTTTGATGAAAAGCTCAGCTTGGAGGCCAAGGTCAAAGCGAACATCAAACTGATCGGCGTCGATGAATTTCATTAATGATTGTTCCTGCGGCATGACATAGCTCATGTGGCACGGAATAAGTTTAGGATGGTCTATGGGAAAAAGCCTGTATATAGCAGAAAAACCGAGCGTCGCCAGGGAATTTGCCAAGGCGCTCAAATACCATACTACGAATCGAGACGGCTACATGGAAGCGGAAGAAGCCATTATAACCTGGTGCGTGGGCCATCTGGTGACCATGAGCTATCCGGAAGCGTATGACGTGAAATACAAACGCTGGACCTTAAACACCCTTCCTTTTATCCCACAGGAATTCCGATATGAAGTGATCGGAAATGTCAAGAAACAGTTCAAGACCGTCAGCACCCTCCTGCACCGTCAGGACGTGGACATCATCTATGTGTGCACGGATTCCGGACGGGAAGGGGAGTACATCTACCGTCTGGTAGAACGGCAGGCCGGGCTTACCGGCAAGGAACGCCGCCGGGTGTGGATTGATTCACAGACCGAAGCCGAGATATTGCGCGGCATCAGGGAGGCGAAGAACCTGTCGGAATATGACAACCTCGGTTCCGCCGCTTATCTGCGGGCCAAAGAGGATTACCTGATGGGCATCAATTTTTCCCGGGTTCTGACGCTTAAATACAGCGGTTCGATCAAATCTTACTTGAAACTGGATAAGGCCGTTGTCTCCGTTGGCCGGGTCATGACCTGCGTCCTTGGCATGGCAGTGAAGCGGGAGCGGGAGATCCGCAGCTTTGTCAAAACGCCGTTCTACCGTGTCATAGCCCGGACCAAAATCGGCGGCCGCGACTGTGAAGCGGAGTGGAAGGCCGCAGAACATACCCGCTACTTTAATTCCCCCTTACTATATAAGGAAAACGGCTTTAAAACAGAAGCGACGGCACAAGAGCTGATTGCTTATTTGTCGCAGCCGGAACTAAGGCCGCTGGCAGTAGCGAAGAACGAAAAGAAAAAAGAAGTCAAGACACCGCCCCTGCTTTACAATCTGGCCGAGCTGCAAAACGACTGTTCCCGCTTTTTCCGGCTGAGTCCGGACGAAACGCTACGGATCGTTCAGGAGCTTTACGAAAAGAAGCTGACCACCTATCCCCGTACCGACGCCAGGGTATTGTCGTCGGCAGTCTGCAAGGAAATAGCCGGCAATATCCGGGGCCTGACATCCTATCCCCCCTGCGGTAGCTTTGCGGCGGAAGTACTTCAGCAGGAAATGTTCAAGGGGCTGGCTAAAACACGGTATGTAAATGACAAGCAGATCACCGACCACTATGCCGTCATACCGACCGGTCAAGGGTTAAATAATCTAAGAAACCTGACACCGACGGCGGCTTCTGTCTATGAGATCATAGTCCGGAGATTCCTCAGCATCTTTTATCCGGCAGCGGTTTATCAGAAGGTCAGCCTGACCCTGGATAATAAAGGGGAGAAATTCTTCCTGAGCTTTAAGGTACTGGCAGAAGAAGGTTATTTAAAGGTTGCCGGTCATGCTTATGGGAGGAAGAAGACGGAAAGTAAAGCGGAAAGCAACGCAGAAAGTAACGCGGAAAGTAAAGTTGATAATAACAAAACGGAAGATATTGATATTGGCTGCGACATGGATTTTCTGCAGGTATTGTCGGGTTTGAAAAAAGGGATGGAACTGGCGGTCAAGAAGCTGGAAATCAAAGAAGGCGAGACAACCCCTCCTAAGCGGTACAATTCGGGCAGTATGATACTGGCGATGGAAAATGCCGGGCAGTTTATTGAAGATGAGGAATTAAGGGCGCAGATCAAGGGGAGCGGGATCGGCACTTCGGCCACCAGGGCTGAGATATTAAAGAAGCTGGTGACGATAAAGTATCTGGCGTTAAATAAGAAAACCCAGATTATTACGCCGACGCTGATGGGGGAAATGATATTTGATATCGTCAACCATTCGATCAGGGCCCTGCTAGATCCGGCACTTACGGCGAGCTGGGAGAAGGGCTTGACGATGGTAGCGGAGGGGACAATATCTGAGGATGAGTATATGCGGAAGCTGAGCGATTTCATATCGCGGCGGACGGACCAGGTGAAGCAGGCGGTGAATCAGGGGGAGATGTTCCGGTTTTTTGATGAGGCGGCGGCGGGATATAAGAAGTAGCATGCACGGTTTTGCGGTTATGCGGCCTTGCGGTCATCGTCATATTGCCCGGCAAAGCATCTGCTCTGGTTCCGGCTCCCGAAAATAAGTGGATCTAACGCAAGTCACCAGAGCAGATGCTTTGCCGGGCAATATGACGATTCGGTATTCCAACTGGCAGTTAAAAACAAATAAAATATAATTATTAATTACTATAAACGGGAGGAATTATGAAGGCTTTGAGAATTGAGGGTTTGTATGATTTGAAAGAGACGATTGCTGCTGAATTGATGAAAACGGAGGAATATCCGTGGCGGATACTTGGGAAGATAAAAGATTATATTTTGGATGTGGGGGGGAGGCTTGATCCGGAGCGTTTTGAGCGGGTGGCGGCTGATGTATGGATTGCCAAGTCGGCGCGGGTTGCTTCGACAGCATATATTAATGGACCGGCAATTATTGATGAGGAGGCGGAGGTTCGCCATTGTGCTTTTATCAGAGGGGCGGCGATTGTGGGGAAGCATGCTGTGGTGGGGAATTCTACTGAGCTTAAGAATGTGATTCTTTTTAACAGGGTTCAGGTGCCGCATTTTAATTATGTGGGGGACAGTATTTTGGGGTTTAAGTCACATATGGGAGCAGGGGCGATTACATCGAATGTGAAAAGTGACAGTAGCCTTGTGCGGATTAAGCTTGAGGGGGAATATGTGGAAACGGGCTTGAAGAAATTTGGGGCGATGATCGGTGATTATGTGGAAATCGGGTGTAACTGTGTTTTGAATCCCGGAACAGTGGTCGGGCCTAGGACGAGTATCTATCCGCTTTCGGCAGTGCGGGGGGTTATTCCGGCTGACAGTATATATAAATGTCAGGGAGAGGTGGCTTTGCGGAATATTGAATGTGACTAGAATGCGGAAAGCGGAAAAGTTACCGTCCAGCCCTCCGTCCCCCGAGCCCTCCCCCGCTTTCTTTTCTATAAACTTTCGTTAGGGAGTGAACAGTGAACAGTAACAAGTAGTTTACAGCGAAAATAATACACGCGAAAATATTCACTCCAAATAAGACTGGATTTTTTGCCGTAAGTGTGCGAAAATAGTTAATGTGTGCGGAAACGTTTCGATAGACTGTTGCGACGCACTCAGTAATACATATTGAAAGGAGATTCACATGATTTATTCGAAAGAAGTGGAAGAGATGTGTAAGGTGGCACAGGGCGTATGCCATGGCTGTGCTCCCATACCCGAAGAAGCAAAATGGGTGAAAGCCAAAGAAGTGAAAGATATTTCCGGCCTGACGCATGGCGTGGGCTGGTGTGCGCCGCAGCAGGGTGCCTGCAAGCTGACTTTGAATGTAAAAGAGGGGATTATTCAAGAAGCATTGGTTGAGACAATCGGCTGTTCCGGGATGACGCATTCCGCAGCGATGGCTTCCGAGATCCTGCCGGGAAGGACGTTGCTTGAGGCTCTGAACACAGACCTTGTCTGTGATGCAATCAATACCGCCATGAGGGAATTGTTCCTGCAGATAGTTTACGGAAGGACACAAAGCGCATTTTCGGAGGACGGGCTGCCGGTAGGCGCCGGACTTGAGGATCTGGGTAAGGGTCTGCGCAGCCAGGTAGGTACGATGTATGGTACTCTGGAAAAGGGGCCGCGGTATCTGGAGATGGCAGAAGGATATGTGACCGGCATTGCTCTCGATGAAGAAGATCAGATTATCGGTTATCAGTTTGTCAGTCTCGGCAAGATGACAGATTTTATTAAAAAGGGTGACGATCCGAATACCGCTTGGGAAAAAGCGAAAGGCCAGTACGGACGGGTGGCTGATGCGGTGAAGATTATCGATCCCAGGCATGAATAAAAGAAGGAGGAAATAGAAAATGGCTTTATTTGAATCATATGAAAGACGAATCAACCAAATCAATGAAGTACTTAACAGCTATGGAATTTCTTCCATCGAAGAAGCTGAAAAAATAACGAAAGATGCCGGCCTTGATGTCTACAAGCAAGTAGAAGGCATCCAGCCCATCTGTTTTGAAAATGCCAAATGGGCTTATGTTGTAGGTGCCGCAATAGCCATTAAGAAAGGCTGCCGCCGGGCTGCTGACGCAGCGGCGGCGATCGGCGAAGGACTCCAGTCGTTTTGCATTCCCGGTTCCGTGGCTGACCAGCGCAAGGTAGGACTAGGACATGGGAATCTTGGCAAGATGCTGCTGGAAGAAGAAACCGAGTGTTTTGCTTTTCTGGCTGGGCATGAATCCTTTGCTGCGGCGGAAGGCGCGATCGGGATTGCTGAAAAAGCCAATAAGGTACGCCAGAAACCTTTGCGCGTGATCCTGAACGGCCTTGGCAAGGATGCGGCGCAGGTGATTTCCCGGATTAACGGGTTCACTTTTGTGGAAACAGAGATGGATTATTATGCGGGTGAGGTCAAGGAAGTTTACCGCAAATCCTATTCTCAAGGACTGCGTGCGAAAGTCAACTGCTACGGTGCTAACGATGTGACCGAAGGTGTCGCTATTATGCATAAGGAAAAAGTGGACGTGTCCATCACCGGCAATTCCACCAATCCGACCAGGTTCCAGCATCCGGTTGCCGGTACTTATAAGAAAGAGTGCATGGAACAAGGGAAGAAGTATTTTTCCGTTGCCTCGGGCGGCGGTACGGGACGAACCCTGCATCCTGATAATATGGCAGCCGGCCCGGCTTCCTACGGCATGACGGATACTATGGGCCGGATGCATTCCGATGCCCAGTTTGCCGGATCGTCTTCGGTACCCGCTCACGTCGAGATGATGGGCCTGATGGGTGCCGGGAACAACCCGATGGTCGGGATGACAGTGGCTGTGGCAGTTTCCGTGGAGGAAGCGGCGAAGGAAGGGCGGTTCTAGTAAATAAAAGCCATATTTGTTTTTAGATTGATTAGGAGTGACCCATAACATAGAGGGGAGGTCACTCCTATATTTGTTAATAAAAATGCAATATCGTGTTAGGCTATAAAATGTGATGGGAGAAAGAATTATGCTTTGTTTAAACTGTGGAACCCAATTAGCGGAGGATAACAAATATTGCTATAGATGTGGAGTAGCTACCGGGTCGGGAGTTAATGAGTCATTCAGTCTGAAAATCTCAGAAGATATTTCTGATCCGCCGGATGGAAGTGATGATCACGTAAATTATCATGACGGCTTACGGCTTAGAACAAGGCGTGCTGAGAGAAAGCGAAGAATGAGTCTCGGTCATGTTTTAGTTGTAATATTCTTGTTGGGAAGCATATTCTTTTATTTACGTTATACAGGTTTTGTGTTTCACGGAACATGGAAAAATAACGCCGGTATTAAGACCTTGGCAGCCGGATCAGAAAACCATGGTAGTTTTACGATTGGAGTCAAGGAAGATGGAACAGTAATTGCTACCGGTGTTAACACTTATGGTCAATGCGATGTATCAGAATGGCATGGGATTATTGCAGTGTCGGCATCGGCCATTCACAGTGTTGGTCTGAGAGAAGATGGTAGTGTAGTGGCAGCCGGAAATAATGAATGGGGTCAGTGCGATGTATCGGAATGGCAGGACATTATCGACGTTTCGGCAGGCGCTTTTTGTACGATAGGTCTGAAAGAGGACGGTACCGTGCTGATGGCTGGGACATTCCTTGCGAGTCCAGAGGATCTGACAGATTGGAGTGACATAGTATCAGTGGCGGCTTGTACAGATCATGCGATCGGTATAAAAGCAGACGGTACAGTTGTGGCAACGGGAAATAATGACCGAGGACAGTGTGATGTGTCCGCTTGGACTGATATTGCCTGTATATCCACAACAGAAACACATACTGTCGGTTTGAAAGAAGATGGGACGGTCGTTATCACGGGAGAATATGATTCAGGTGCTGGTGACAGAATAGCAAGTTGGCGTAATATTGTAGCCGTATATGCCTATTTCGGCCAAACATGGGGATTAACAAGTGGCGGGAAGCTGGTTCACAGGGGCGAGTGCTATCAATGGGACAGGAAACAGACCTTATTTTTCTCCCCAAACAGGGTGAGTTCTTGGCGTAATATTGTATCCTTGGCAATCGTAGACACTCATATGGTGGGGTTAAGACGTGATGGTTCGGTAGTAGCAGCCACCCCCTTGACATATCAGGTAAATATATATGGTGAATGTGATGTGGAAGACTGGACGTTAAGAACTGAGACAGCAACTAGAGCAAATGAGCAGGCTAAGATACCTATATTACTAGACGAAATAGCTGGTGGTGGATCAGTTATGGAACATGCCTCCACGGCTCGGTATAGCCTTGTAGAAGCCGAAAAAAAATATCCAGAAGATTTTGCCATTTTACTTGGTTATGTGGAAAAGGAATATATTAACAGATACGGTATAGCCGAAAGTACGCAGATTGATACAAGGGCTATTTTCTACAATGACAGTTCGGTACCGTCGCGGGTGGCAGTCAATGTCGGTGTCTATGGTATTGCGGCGGGTGATTTTGACGCTGACGGAACACTGGAAATGATTTTAAACTACGCTTGTTTGAATGATTATCCGGAAATCGGGACTGCCCTGGGAGAATACGGCTTCTTTTGTTACTCGTTGCTATTGGACATAGAAAGAGATAGAGATACGAATGAAACTAGTGTTTCCGAAGGAAGGATCGGGAGGCAGTGGCTAAGCTATTTAAATCCATATGACTCTACCATGTCGGAGGGTCCTACTGAAGACATCATGACTCTTTTCAATATGGATGGAGAACCATATTTCGGTCTCCAGCATGAAATGCTGGATGAAGAAGGTGTTGAGAGAAATCTGAACTTTGCCTATGCAATAATCCAAATAACAGATGATGAAGCTGGGCGCCTTAATAATACCCATGCACTCTATATGGCTAGAACGAGGTACTATACTTCTGAGGAATATAGCGAAGAAGGATTTTGGCAGACAACAGTCACCAGAGGTGACGAGGAGGATATTATTTATCAAAAAGGACGAGGCTATGAACCGGTTACAGATCGTTTCACGGATTTTGAATCGGCCTTAGCGGAGTTAAAGAGATTGGCAGCTGAGGACGGATATCTGAATCCGGACATAAAATCACAGGAATTTTTGATTTACCACTTTAACAGTGATATGGATGTTAATGCCTATGAACCGAATGATGGGTATCTGAAAATATCTTACCAGAGTGATATTGATGATAGTTGGATGCGGTATTTTTCCGATCAAGCGGATACTATGACAGAAATACCAAGACCAGGTATCGACAGTGATATTTCGTTTCATAAGCAGGCAGATGAACTGACACCATACGATGTGGTGGTAAATGCATATCAGCAATATGAAAACGTGGGATTCGAAGCTGGATATGCCGGACAAATCCCTGATGCTGTTATAGAAAATGTAGAGAGTTTTTATATAGATCCGAATGGAATGCACTTTCAGTATGCTTTGGAAGATTTAAGCGGTGATACGGTTCCGGAACTTATTATATCTTTAGCAGTAGAAAATTTTGATAGACCTCAGATCCTAGAAGTCTATACGATAGATGCTATGGAGGCTGTTTCATTGGTTTATTCGTCTCTTAAGGAAGACCTGAGTATTCTTACAGACAATAAGATATGCCTGTCATATTATCATTGGCAAGGCCAATCAAGATTTCGATACTATGAGTTTACAAATGAAATCGAGTTACATTTTATCGAGCAGATCTATGTATATTATGATGAATCAACAGACGAAAACGTGTTTGGGGTGAATTACAATGAATCCGATGATTTTTATAATTATGAAACCGTGACTCAGGAAGAGTTTGAAGCTATCAGAAACAAGTATGCCCAAGAAAAATCATTTGATTGGCGGCCACTTGGTGATTGGTAATTTTAACGCTATCAAATAGCTAATAATTCGAAAAAGTATACGTGTCTATACTTTTACATATTCTGCTAGTGCTTCCGGGTCATCCACCAGATCACTCTCGATTTCCTGTGCGGATTCTGTCCAAGTAATTAATTCAGCCATCATAAAGGTGTAATCCGTCACATCTATATGTCATCTGGATTATTAACATATTTATGCAATAGGTCGATGTTTTCATTCATCCAAGCATCAGCGTCAGCCGACAACCCCGTCCCCGCCTCTGGTCCAGATAATATTCTCGCGGATCATCGTATCGATGTCTATGCCGATGATTTCAGAAGCTCTTGCTTTGGCAACAGCTTCTTTTTCCGTTCCCAGATACTTATAAATTTCATAGGCAGCTTTATGGTTTCCGGCGGTATCTTCAATACCCAAGTCCAGGTTGCTCAGCATCTCGTGGGGATCATCGGTCAGCCGGTAGAGCATGAAGGCATCAACATCCGGAAGCGAGGCTGCTTTCAGATAGCCGTAAGCGATCGATGCTTCCTGATTCTCAGCCCCGAAAGCCGAAGTGTAGCCGATCTCAGCCAGGGAAATGCTTCTCACCTCGCCGGCCGGATTCAGGAAGGCCGGCTGGTGCATATAGTCAATCAGGATGTCGATATTCTGCATGGTTATATAAGGGGTCGTGATGCCTTCCTTTACCCAGACGGCCGGGCCGTTCCAGGCATAGGGATCATACAGGGGGGAATTATAAGGGTGGTAGGAAAGCCCCCAGTCGATATTGCCTTCCCGTAACATATAATAGTTAAACTGATCCAGATATTCCTTGGCCAGGAAACTGCCGGGGTTAGATTTGCGGTTCCATTCCTGGTCGATAGAATTGTAGATTCTTGCGTTACCGTTATTGCTTTTGATTTCATTATAAAAGATCCGGAATGCCTTCACGTACATATTTACATTTAGATCCAAGGAAGTCGAGCTGCTGTACCACCATGAGGTACGGGCATTGGTTTCATTACCCAGGATCCAGTTGTCGACCTGTCCGCATCCTTGGGTGCCGCTGTATCTTTTGCCGAGGAAAGCCCCGATTGCTTTCAGCTGTCCGACGCCGGCTTCATTGGCAGTATTAAGGGCAAAGCCAGGACAGTCCCCGCCCAATGCCAGCGGGTGGATGAGATCCTGAGCATTGGCGCTGCTGCCGCCGTTATTCAGGATCACCAAAGTCACCTGGATACCGCTGTTATTCAGGTATTTAATAAAGGAATCATAATTAGCGATTACCGTTCCGTTAAAATAATAGGTGGCACCGTTATAAGGGAAGGCAATGCTTCCGGCAGCGGAACCGTCCGCACAGATGTCTCCCAGATTGATATTGTAAATCACCTGCTGGATGCCCAGGTCCTGCATGCTGCCGTCATTAATCACGGAACCGGGAAGAATCCCCTTGATGCCGGTGTCCCTTCGTGCCGATGTGTAGGCGGCGATACTCTCCGGATTGGTAATATAGTGTTCATCGCTGACCTGTGTCAGCTGCCCGCCGCTTTTGACGGCAATCAAGAACTTCCGGCTCAGATTGGAATCAGAAGTTCCATAGGCTAACGGAAAGCTGACGGAAACCGCTTTGCCGATGTCGGCGGCAGCGACTACTGTTCCGGCAGTACCGTCCTGATACACTTCATTGGCATAAATATAGTATTTTCCGTCATCGCTTGCCGGAACGTTGGAAGCACTGATACTGCATATGACATCTGATCCGGATATCGTGCAGGAATCTATAGATACGGTGCGGCCCGCCGCTTGAACTTCAGATGGTGCGGATCCCGCAGGAAAGACGGAATAAAAGACAATTACTGCAAGTGACAGTGCGATGATTTTTAGTCTGCTCATAATGTGTTCCTCCATAAGAAATCGGAATTTCTAAAGAATGATTATTCATAATGTACATTTTTATTTTATCTTATCATCAGTCGGCAAAATGGTCAATTTATTCATGCGCTTTTATTTTTTTCCTTAAGTAGGGGCTGACAAAAGAGAAACTGGTACGCTCCGGCTTTTATGATTTAGCCACAGCGTACCAGTCGGTGCATGTCAATTACTGAAAGCGCTGTGTCCATACATAATGATACGATTTTTCCTTTAATAATCATAATATCCTCCCTTTTATTAATAAAATTGAAGATATCACAACATTATTAGTTGAAATATTCAAGTAATATATTTAATTTAAATAATATATTCATGTATATATTTAATAAAATATTCAATATTGCAAAAAATGCATGAAATATTCAGTAGATGCTTGAAGTGTTAGAAAAACATAACTAACTCATAATATATCAAGTTTCCGCATCGCCACACCGCCCCGGCCGGCCCTTGATCCGGATAGTATATAACTGTTAAGTAGACAAAAAAACCGTAGATTAGACATAGCGGGTTGTTTTTTCAAATCAATGATTTACAATAAATAGGATGGTATAAATACAACATAACATATATTACGTAATCATTTTAATCGTTGCTACAACACGTAAATATATTGTTTAATTTTTTAAACAATATAACAAATGATGTCAATAAAGATATTGTACAAAGGATGCATTCAGGGTGAAGGGAGGAAGTCACATGAGTACGGTTCTAGAGTTGCGAAACAACAATAAGGTGTTAAATCATCTTAAGATGATAAAAGCAAAGTCAGCCCAAAATGAATACAGGGATAGGCAAAGGATCGGCATGGTAGAACTGCATCTGACTGACAAATGTGATCTCAACTGTATTTACTGCAGTTACGGAACCAATATAAAACATAAGAATCAAATCTATCATGATTTCCCATTTCAGTCACTGGAACGTATCGCGGAAGCAAGCCCCAAGGCCGTAGTAATTGCCGGCGGCGGTGAGCCGACAATGTATCAAGACGGCGATAAGGACATCGATGACGTGATCAGTTTTTTCAAAGAACAGGAAATCAGCGTCGGTGTTATCACTAACGGATGTAAACTGGTAGACTGTGATCTTTTCGGCGACGATGACTGGATCCGTGTTTCATTGGACGCGGATACTCAAGGAACTTTCAATCAACTTAAAAACGGGAACTTTGAAAAGAGGCTGAAGACCATTGTATTCTATGCCGGAAGCCGGTGCCGCAATGTCGGGATCGGGTTTTTGTACAATAGATTTTCTTTGGAAAAAATCCCCCGTTTCATTAAATCTATGTACGATATGATTATGAATGAGCTGGGAGAAAACAGCTTGTATAAAATCAATCTTCAGTTCCGTCCCACCTGCCCGATCGAGAGCTGCGAATGCCCGTCCGGAAATTATGAAGGCAAACTCCTGCTTACCCCCGACCAGTATTCCTGGTGGGGTGAAGCGGTAGACAATGTCCGGACAGAAGCGGAAGAGCTGTTCCGTGATTCTGGATTTTCCGATTTTGTTCATCATCAGACCAATTTTTATCAGATATTTGAAGAGCGCAAGAGTGCCTATGATTTTAAGCATTGCTATATGTCGCTGGCAAAATGGCTGATCAAAACCAATGGGGACATCTATTCCTGTGTGATGAAGGCTACCAACGACAGTAAAAAACTGGGAAACATCATAACAGATCATTTTGATGCCATCTATGAAAATGAATTAAAGTACTTTGAGCTGGAAAAAAACTATTGCAGCGGTGTCGAAGAATGCTGCCGGATTACTGGAGTGATTAACCAGATCGTACAAGATAATTATGAAGTGATTTCAGATGACATTGAATACGGAGATTCTTATTTTTTCTAAGGAAACACTGATGCATCAGCGTTTCCCTAATGAATAATGACCCGGAGGAGGCAAAAAAAGTCTAAGGAACAATAACCTAGCGGCAATAAATTTTACTAAGGAAAAATAACTCAGAGGTAATAAATTTAAAGAAAGGATCACAACCATGAAAAGAACAGATCACAAATTTCCGGCCTGGCCTCAGTTCAATGAGCAAAGTTACATGGATATCATTGAACCTTTAAAATCAGGAAAAGTGAATTATTGGACCGGAAAAAAGGGGAAAGAGTTTGAAGAAATGTTTGCCGCCTACAGCGGCGCCAAAATGGCCGTCTCCTGCACCAGTGGGACTTCGGCAGTACATATTGCGGTTGCTGGGCTGGGAATCGGACCCGGGGACGAAGTCATTGTCCCGTCCTATACTTTTATCGCCACCTCGTTTGCGGTACTGCAGGCCGGCGCGATTCCGGTATTCTGTGACACGGCGACCGATCATACCATGGATCCGGCCAAAATCGAAGCCTTGATCAGTAAACGGACAAAGGCCATCATCGTTGTCCATTTATACGGTATTGTCTGTGACATGGATGCGATCCTGTCGGTAGCAGCAAGGCATCAGTTATATGTGATCGAAGATTCCGCACAGTGTCTGGGCGGCGTCTATAAGGGGAAAAAAGTCGGGACGGTCGGACATGTGGGAACCTTCAGTTTCTGTCAAAGCAAGCATTTTACGACTGGCGGTGAAGGCGGCATGGTGATTACGACCGACGAGGAAATCGGCTGGAGCTGCCGTGCCTTCCGCGACCATGGCTTCGACGTGAAAAAGCGCTTTGACTTATTGTCGCTGGAAGAAGAAAGTGATTATGTCCATAACTCGGTAGGTTATAATTACCGGATGACGGAAATACAATCAATTATCGGCATCAATGAATTAAAGCGGTTTGAAACCTGGAACATGCCCCGGAGATACCGCTATGCCAAGATGTACGACGAGGCCTTATGCGGGATTCAGGGAATCGCAGCCCTGCCGCTAAATACGCCCGAGCGCAGGAACGCCTATTGGGAATACCCGGTTATTCTTGACCTGAACTGCCTGGACACCGATGCCACCGGCATCATCATGGAATTAAGAGAGCTGGGAATACCAGTGTTTAAGATCCAATGGCCGGAAGCCTATAAAGAGCGGGTATACCGGGAACATAACGGTTTTGGAAGCGCTAAGTTCCCGTTTGAATCCAAAGAATATACCGACGCCGCTGCGGTGGATTATACGAAAGTAACCTGTGAGGTTGCCGCATCGCTTCGTAGCAAAACCTTGTCCTTATACCTACATCCGACATGGGAAGAAGAAGATATCCAAGTCTGCATCGATTATTTTGTAACCGTACTTGAGAAGCATTATAAACCGTAACCAAAGGAGAAAAACCAAATGAACGAAATACTTTATGACATCTCGGTTATTTTATCCGTTTATAACCGGGCGGATGAACTGGCACTGACTTTAGATTCTTTATGTAATCAGACGATCGGCAGGGACAGGTTTGAAGTCATCGTCTGTGACGACGGCTCCAAAGAAGACATCCTCGGCGTGACTAAAAGATATGAGGATAAATTCAACTTGCGCTACTGTTATCAGCCGGATCGCGGATTCTGCGCGGCAACCGTGCGCAATCTGGGAATCAGGGTATCTCATGCCAAGCTTTGCATGTTGCTGGATAACGGCATTTTGCTCGCTTCCAAGGCTCTGGAATGCCATGTAAAAGCCCACAAGCATAAAAAATGCGCGGTGACGGGCTATGTCTACGGGTTTGACGACATGGATATCTATTCTGACGAAGTAAGGGAAGTGATCGACAATAACCACATTGACAGAGCGATTGAGATATTAGAAGAGCAAAAATACTATGACTGCCGGGAGGTGGTATATCAGGAACTCGGAGACGATTTAAATAACTATCCCGCATCCTGGGTCTTGTACTGGGCCGGCAATATGTCGGCAGACCGTAACTTCCTCTTCGAAGTGGGCCTGTGTGACGAAAGCTTTGATACCTGGGGCGGAGAGGATAACGATCTTGCCCTTGCTTTATACATGAACGGCGCGGAATTTATCCTTGACAGAGGCTGCGCCAGTGCACATTACCCGCACACCAAGATCCACAACCTGATTCGGGATCCGGAACTGGGCAAACAGGAGCTGCTTGACAAGCAAAAATACCTTTACAGCAAATACCCGCTGGACACCCTCAGAAAATGGTATGACATCCATGAACTGGAACTGAATCAATGGCTGGTTAAAAACGGCGTTAATGGTGATTTGCGGAAATCATCGCAGAAGCTGGGTTCTCTCCTGAATAAAACATAAAGCAAAAGATGATAAAAGTTATATAGTAAAACATAAAAAGAAATAGTAAAATAAAAGAAAAATATAATGTAAGGAAAGTAATAGGCGGTGCTAAATCAGGAAAATATAAAAAATAATACCAGATATTTCTACATACAGTTTGCCTTTGCTTCAGCATTTACGATGCTTACCGGCGGGGTTTTTTTAAGCGGCCTTGCGCTTTATATGAATGCCAGCGACCTGATCGTCAGCTATTGTCAGGTGATACCCAACTTGTGCGGCATCACCATTTTATTCCTGTCCTTCCTGCTGGAAAAGTTCACCAGTAAAAAGCGCCTGACGATCTGGCTGACCTTTATTGCCAAGCTGGTTAGCAGCCTGATCATCTTTATCCCGCTGGCAGTGACAGAAGAATATCAGATTCTGGTATTTATGGTACTGGTTGTCCTGTCTTATACCCTGCAGGCACTGAGCACCGTGTCACTAAATAACTGGATGTTGCATTTCATCCCCAAAAGCAAGGAAGGGAAAATCATATCCATAAGGCAGACCTGGTCACTGGCTGTGACCGTCATCCTGTCCCTTTCGGCCAGCCAGTTCATGGATATGATGAAAGTGTCCGGCAGGGCCTATGGCGGCTATCTGGTTCTGTATCTGCTGGGAATGGTGATGGCGGCAGCGGAACTGATTACCTTGTCCCGTGTCGAGGAAGTCAAAGTCAGTGTCACGTCAAAACGCGCCGTTACGATATCCGATATTTTTCGTCTGCCTTTACGCAACAAGACTTTTATCAGCTACGTGACCTATATATTCTTGTTTTATGTTTTATTGAATATATCCGACAGCTTCATTACGGTATTTTTAATGAGGTATTTACAGCTTCCCTACCGGCTGATTGTCATTTTCATGCTGATGCTGCAGCTGCCGCAGATTTTCCTCTTTCGTATTTGGGGGAAAATCAGTGATAGAGTAGGCCACAAATTTGTGCTGTTTCTGTCCATATGGTTTTTTATCGGCGAGACGTTCCTGTTCGGCTTGTCTCACTCCGGCAATTATTTTATTTTTGTGCCGCTGGGCTATTTAGTAGCTTCGGTAGGCAATTCCGGGTTTGCGATCGCCTTATTTAACCGCCGTTATGAGATCATCCCGGAAGACGGAAGAATGGTGTACGACTGTTTTTACAGTGCCGCCATCGGCCTGGCCTTGCTTCTGGGGCCGTTCATCGGCGGTAATATCAAGGAAGGGTTTACCGCACAGCTGTCTTCGTCCGGAATAGCACAATTCTGGGATATCCGCTTACTGTACTTTATTTCCGCAGCCGGAATCCTGATTCTGCAGTGTTTTCATTTAAGGAAACATAGATAATATCAGTATTCCCCAGACGCTACGCAGGATATATTTTCCAAATAATGAACATAAATCTCAAGAAAAGCGAAACGTGCCATGAGCACGGAAGGAGGATGCCTATGACAAAAGATTTTTATGGACGGAAAAATCCAGCGGATGAATTTGCAGATAAAACGGTATTGATCACCGGCGGCACCGGAACAGTCGGACTAGCGTGTTTAAAAAGATTATTGAGCTATCCGGTTAAAGAAATCAGGATATTTTCGCGGGATGAAAGCAAGCAGTATGACATGCAGAATACTTACAGCGATAAGAGAATCAGTTATTTTCTCGGTGATTTGAAAGACCGGGAAAGCATATTATATGCGTTGAGCGGCAGCAGCATTGTCTTCCATACCGCTGCCTTAAAGCAAGTCCCGCTGTGCGAGCGCAACCCGCTGGAAGCGGTTAAAACTAATATTTTAGGTACGGATCATCTGCTCAGTGCCGCAGACATCTGTAATGTGGAAAAACTGATCTACTTATCCAGTGACAAGGCTGTTGATCCGACATGCACTATGGGACTGACGAAAAAACTTGAAGAAATCATGTGCGTCTCCAAGTCACAGTACCTAAGTCCGCTCATATGCGGGGTGAGGTTCGGCAATGTGCTGTTCTCCAAAGGATCGGTGATACCGCTGTTTATTGATCAGATAAGTCGCGGCCGGAAAATCACGGTTACCGACCCGAAGATGACCCGTTTTATCATGAGCATCGACGAAGCTGTGGATCTGGTACTGTATGCCTCCCTTTATGGGAAGTCGGGGCAGATCTATGTGAAAAAATGCCGTACCTGCCGGATCGGCGATCTGGTTGAAGCGATTTCTTTTGTTTTTTCGGATATCTATACCGGGAGCGAAATCATCGGCGTCCGTAAAAACGAAAAATACCATGAAGTCATGCTGACAGCTGAAGAAACCCGGCATATTGTCGAAGAAAACGACGATTTTATCGGAATCGATTACACGGTGCCGCCTGATCCTTCTAAAGGGCGGGAAGAGTATAATTCAGGCACGGAAAAGCTGCTCAGTGTAGAAGAATTAAAAAGCCTGTTGCTAGAAAGCAAGTTTCTGAAGGAAAATCTGGTTCAGATTATTCAGTTTAAGCAGTTAAATACCAAAGAATTGGTGCAGACAGTTTGATTTCCTGATTTCTGTACCAGATCACAGACCAAGGTTCTGTGAGGTGTAATTAAATTTTTGTTACAGTTCGCAGAACGTTGTTACTGTGCAGTGATTTGATGCACTTTGCCTGGTCTGAACAGTAACAGATTTTTATAAAAAATCTACAAAGGTAAAAATTAAGCTGTTAATGGATGGCGTTTTATATTATAATAGCATCAGGTAACTACTATTAAGACCAACCGGGAGGGATTATTATGCTGATTACACTGGTGCCTTTTTTCGATGATTCCATGGCGGTTATCGCCTATTCCTTTTTTTCACAGAAAAACAACAATTTATTAGAACCCAGCGTGCAAAGCACCGCTCTCAATGACGGTGCCGTCAACATCCTGGCCCTGGACCTGATCCAGAAGGTCGGCATCGACGCGCTGACCGGTGGCAAGGAGCTTTTTGTTCCCCTTAACAACGTAAATATTTTTGCGGATATTTCATCACAGTATGACGGCCCGCTTGAGAAGCTGATCCTGCTTCTTGACAGTCATGTGAAGCCCGAGGAAATGTATCTGAAACGCATCAAAGAACTGAAGCAGATGGGTTATAAGATGGCGGTCCGCAAGCTGAATCTGCAGGAATTTGATCATTACAAACAGATACTGCTACTGATGGATTATGTCATTCTGGATGACAAGAAAGTGAACCTCCAGAATGTCAAGTTCTATTTCGGCAGGATTTACCCCGACCTGAAATTGATCGCCGGCAACATTGCCACCGGCGAACGTTATGAGGAGATCAAGCAAATCGGCGGCTATTCCATGTATGAAGGCGAGTTTTTCCGTCTTCCCTTAAACCGCGGGCAGCATGACGTTTCCCCGCTTAAGGTAAACTATATCCGGCTGCTGAACATCGTGAACAGCAACAATTTTGAACTGGCGGATGCGGCCGACATCATCGGCCAGGATACGGCGCTGGTCATTTCCCTGTTAAAGATGGTGAATACCAGGGCCATCAATTCAGAAATCACCTCCATCCGCCATGCTGCGGCGATGCTCGGCCAGAAGGAGCTGAAGAAGTGGATCAATACGGCAGTGACCAAGGAACTTTATGCTGATAAGCCCAACGAAATCACCAGATTCTCCCTGATCCGGGCTAAATTCCTGGAAAACCTGGCCCCGGCTTTTGAGATGGCAGTTCATGCTCCGGAGCTTTTCCTGATGGGGCTGTTTTCCGTCATTGATGTCATCTTAGAACTCAGCATGGAAGAAGCCCTGAAGATCGTTCAAGTTTCAAGGGATGTTCACGACGCGCTGGTCAAACAGAAAGGCAAGTTTTATCCGATATTTGAGTTTATCCTTAGATATGAAACCGCTGACTGGCAAGAAGTATCCCGGCTGATGATCATACACAATATCAGCCTTGACCAGCTACATGCGGCTTATGTTGATTCTTTGAGCTGGTACAGCAATCTGATTTCCCGGACCGTTTAGCCCGCGAAGAAAACCATTTAGCCAGCCCGCGAAGAGAATTGTTGAGCCGGATCGCCAGAAGGATCTTTTTCTAAAAAATAGCAAGTTTACTTCAGCAATAACGAGGTGTTTCGATGAATATAGCCAGAAGGATATTATATGTCATATCAGGCTTAGCGCTTCTGCTAAGCCTGTTTGTTGTGATATGTTCTTTCCATCCGGTTCTGGCCGTCTCCGTCACGGAGTTTCTCCTGACCGGGGAAGTGAGTTCCGGCAGCCGGGATCCCTATGTGGGAACTGCCGGTTCGGCTCCCGATACCGACGGAAACAGTTTTCGTCCGACAGAAAACACCTCGCTTCTTGCCGCTTCCGATGACGGCAATGACGATGCATCGGGCAACTCTCAGGATGAACCGGGAAATCTGCTGGCGGCCAGTCCCGAACCGGACCATCCGGTCAATCCGCCTCCGTCCGACTATGTCCCGCCAGAAAAAACCGGCATACGGACACCGCAGGAAGTATCAGGAAAGAGTGGCTACCAGCCGGTAGAAGAAGAGACCGAGCAGGTTGACGAAGAAGCGGCACGACAGATCGAAGAACGGGCCGGCTATGGCGAAACCGGAGAAGGCCTGACATTTGACGAAGCGTTCTATCCCTATTACTGGATGCTTGACAGTGATCTGCAGGAACTGTACCGTCAGGTTTATGCCAACAGTGCCGCCGGGAATGCCGTCTTTTCTCCCGTAATACCGGTCACCCCGTCCCAGTTCAAAACCGTCTACACCGCAGTATTTAATGATCATCCGGAGTTATTCTGGCTGGATTCGGCATATCGCGGCCTGATGTCGCAAGACCGTGTGCTCGTAGAAGTCAGTCTGTTCTTTAACAATACGGCCAGAGACTTAGACGCCTCCAAGGCGGCTTTTGAAAGCGAGGCCGAGGAAATACTGGCCGGCGCAAGAGCACTTGGCGATGATTATCAGAAGGAAGTATATGTACACGATACCCTTCTGGATAAAGTAAGATATAATCTGCAGGCTCCGCTAAACCAGAATGCTTACAGTGCCATGGTGGGAGAGCAGACCGTGTGCGCCGGCTATGCCCGGGCTTACCAATATCTCCTTCAACAGCTGGGGATTCCCTGCTATTACTGTACCGGCTTCGCCGGCGAGAACCACGCCTGGAACATCGTCAGACTTGATGGTGACTATTATAACGTGGATACGACATGGGATGACACCGATCCCAATACCTATGATTATTTCAACAAGACGGATGCCGATTTTGCCGCAACCCATGTCCGCGAGGAACTTTCCGTTTACCTGCCCGCCTGCAACGGCACCCGCTATGCCGGCTTGGAAACAAACCCACAAGAGGAAGCGGTGCTTGCCGACATCCAGGACATCATGTCACCGCAGGATCTGACTTCGTATGAGACGCCGTATGCCGTCGTTCGGACCCTGGAGGAGGCCGGTTTCACTGAACAGGATATCCTGACCAGTATGGAAAACTATTATACAAATTGTTATAATCAGATCATGCAGAGCGGCCAAAGCCTCCAGTTCCAGAATGTAATATCCGACCTCAACATGCTGTATGCCTGTATTGACGCCTATGACGGCGATGCGTTTGCCGAAGGCTATGCTTATCAGGTGATATCAGATCTTGGCGCCGGATACATTGAGGTAGCAGTGCATGTGGAAGAACTTAGTGGCGGCCGGTTTCTTCTGTATCACGATGTGGCTTTGACTTATTAAAGGAGCAGCACTATGCCAGAATTACCGGAAGTGGAAACCGTCCGCAGGACGTTAAAGAACTTGATACTGAACCAAAAGATCCGTGATATCAGCATCCGCTATGACCGGATCATTGACGGTGATCCCGCTTTGTTCATTGAAACTCTGAAAGGCCAGACGGTGCGTGATATCGGCAGACGGGGAAAGTACCTTATCTTTTTCCTGGATAAAAATGCCTTTATTTCTCATCTGCGGATGGAAGGAAAATACCTCTTCGTCACGCCCGGCCAAGCGCTTAATAAGCATGAACATATCACGTTTCATCTGAGCGAAGGTATGGAGCTTCGTTATCATGACACCCGCAAATTCGGACGCATGAAGCTGACGGAAGCGGATGCCTGTTACCTTGCGGCACCGCTTTGTAACCTGGGTCCGGAGCCGTGGCTTGCCAAAGCCGATGATATATACCAAAGAATCCATAAAAGCAGCATCCCGCTCAAAACGCTGCTGCTCGACCAGACGATTATTGCTGGAATCGGGAATATCTATGCCAATGAAATCTGTTTTCGCATGAGGATCAACCCGGAGACGCCAGGGAGCCGGATCAGCAGAAAGCGCACCCAGGAAATGCTGGAAGCAGCGAAGGACATCCTGGACGCGGCAATTGTCCAGGGCGGAACTACCATTCATTCGTTTGACGCGAATGGGATATCCGGACTGTTTCAGAGCGAACTTCAGGTACATATGCAGAAAGCCTGCCCCGTCTGCGGCACTGAGATTACCAAAAAGGCGGTACATGGCCGCGGCACTTATTTCTGTCCCATCTGTCAAAAATAAAAGGAGGTTACCAAACATGAAAACACTCGTCATATATTATTCCTACACAGGACATACCAAGGCGGCAGCAACGGAACTGGCCGCCAAAGAATCTGCCGACATCGTGGAGGTCAAAGATGCAAGGCGCTATTCCAAGATCAAAGCCTTTACCTTGGGCTGTTTCGCTGCTATGCGGGGAAGATCCTGGCCTATTAAGCCGCTGGAGAAAGATCCGGCTGCCTATGACCGCCTGATTCTCCTGTCACCTGTATGGGCAGGAGGCCCGCCCCCGGCCTTTTACGGTTTACTGGCTCAGCTTCCTGAAGGCAAGCACATCGTTGTCAAGATGAACTCTGGCAGCGGTCAAAGCAGCTGCCGTGAGCGTATCGAGAATATCGTGAAGCAAAAAGGCGGGGTGCTGGAAGGATTTGAAGACATTAAGGTGTCCGGGAAAGATGCCGGCTGACCGGGGATGACATGGCAAAATCAAGCAATCAAAAATTAAAGCTGCTGTATTTACTTAAAATACTTTCAGAACAGACCGATGACGGTCATAGCATGACGCTGCATGGCATCCAGTCAGCCCTGCAGGCCTATGACATCAGCGCGGAACGCAAAAGCCTGTATGACGACATAGAGGCTTTGCGTAATTATGGCGTTGATGTCATCGGCGAATCAAAAGGGAAAAGCTATGAGTACCATATCGGGGAGCGTCAGTTTGAACTGGCCGAGCTTAAGCTGCTGGTGGATGCTGTTCAGGCATCAAAGTTTATTACTGTCAAGAAGTCCGCGCAGCTGATCAAGAAGCTTGAAGGGCTGACCAGTGTCCATGAAGCAAGACAGCTGCAGAGGCAGGTGTATGTGGCGGACCGGATTAAGACGATGAATGAGAGTATTTATTATAATGTTGATATTCTTCATAATGCCATTAGCCGTAACGTTAAGATTCGGTTTCAGTATACGCAGTGGACGGTGAATAAAGAGCTGCAAATGAAAAAAAACGGCGAACTGTATGAAGTCAGCCCTTGGGCATTGTCTTGGGATAATGAGAACTATTATCTGGTGGCTTTTGATACTGCTGACGCGATAATTAAGCATTATCGGGTTGATAAGATGATGAAGCTGGTTTTGACGGAAGAAGGGCGTGAAGGCAGGGAGTTTTTTGAGCAGTTCAATATGGCGTCTTATACACGGAAAATGTTTGGGATGTATCATGGTACAGAGCAGACAGTGAAAATCCAGTTTGCAAATGAGCTGGCGGGGGTTGTGATTGATCGCTTTGGGAAGGATGTTTATTTGCGGCCGGTGGATGGGGAGCATTTTGTTGCACATGTGAAGGTGGCTGTGAGCAGGCAGTTTATTGCCTGGGTGATCGGTCTGGGGAAGGGAGCGAAGATATTGGCGCCGGAAGCGGTGGCGGAGGAGATGAAGAGGACGGTGAGGGAACTGGCGGCGTTGTATAAGTTGACTTAGTATCCAGTGTCATGTTGGGATGCGGTCATCGTCATGTTGGGATGCGGTCATCGTCATGTTGGGATGCGGTCATCGTCATATTACCCAGGCAGCATCGGCTCCGGTTCCGGCTCCCGAAAATAAGTGAAGCTAAGTTTCTCACCCGACATATTGGCGACTTCCGTGTCGTCATCCAGCGCCATCCTTGGCGCGTGATGACTTGGGCGGCCATCCGTGGCCGCCCATCACTATTCTTTCGTTTGGTGAGAAACTAAGATTCACTAATTTTCTACCGCAAGTCACCGGAGCCGATGCTGCCTGGGCAATATGACGATTCGGAATCTCAACTGGGAGGTTTTTTATGTCTCAACTGGGAGGTTTTCGTGTTATGACTTGAGATGTTATGACTGGAGATGTTATGACTGGAGGTTTTGTGCTATCACTTGAGGTTTGGGAATCTTGTTTGGAAGGAAGAGATTATTTTAAAATGGTGGTGTTGATGTTCATGGTGCAGAGTTCGCTGCTGCATTCGCCGCTTAAGGCTAATTTTTGGAATTTTTTGCGTTGTGTCTTGAGATGATTGAAATCTAATGCAAGGGCATTGCCGATGATGGCTTTTTCATCATAGCCGCATATTCGGACATTGCCTTCCCAGTCGATCCAGTAAGAGAAAAAGGGGACGGAACAGGTGTGCTTTGATGGGGATTGGGATGCTGAGGGGAGAGGCGGCTTACTGGGCGATGTGGGTGCCGGTTTGTGCTTTGGTGTGACTGGTCGGTTTGGGGAAACGGATAGGGGCAGGATGACCTCAATACCATGTGAGCGGAGGACTTGGGCGATGTATTGGGCATTTTCTAATAAGTGAGCCGTGGTGTCTGTGGTTGAGTCTGGGGTTGAGCCGAAGATTAGTTCTTCTTTTACCGCGGTGGGGTTGTTTTGATTTTGGAAAGCGATCAGTTCACGGAACTGGACGGTTTTGATGTTGTTTTCCAGCACAAAGGTTATGCATTCTTCTGGGTGGGAAAGATTGGTTTTTAACAGAACGGTGTTCAGACGAAGGGCTGGGGCATGATCGGCAAACTTGTTAATTGCTTTGTATTTGTTTAGAGATTTTAGGTTATTGCATACTTTTTCGTAATCTGATCCCGACATGATGCGGTTATAATCTTTACGGTTGAAACCATTCATGGAAATAATGATTTCATTTATTTGGTAGTCAACTGCTGCTGCGATAATATTTTGATTCAGTAATAGTGCGTTGGTACAGAAGGAAACAAAGGGGATGCCTTTTGACTTGGCATATTTTAAGTATTCAGCAAAATTGGGTGTTGCCAGTGGTTCACAAGCGCAGGAAAGGTAAAGATTGCGGATTTTAGGCGCAAATTTGTCAATTATAGCAGTGAAATTATCTAGGGTCATATAATGCTTTTCGGCGGAGGTGTGTTCCCGGTTGCACATAATGCACCGGATGTTACAGTAGTTGTTAGTATCCATACGCAGTATATCTTTACGCACGCCAAATAGTTCGGCAGAAGACAAGACCTTGCTCCGGACAAAATCATTTCCAAGACGGTCGTATATTTTTTTCATCATTTTCAAGTCACTCACGAACGTATTCTCCCATGTGCAATATCAGATTGATGTGTTATAACTGTTTCTGGCAGTATTCTGCGAGACTGTGGCGCATCTATTAACTAGTATGATGCTTTCATTATGGATTTATGCTAAATATCTGTCGTACTGATCATCTTGTACTCTTGTAGATTAAATTTCGCTGTCCGAGAAGCCGATGAATGGCGGGCTGAGAGGTAGCCTCTAAAATAAATCGCCATAACTATGGCGGAAACACAACCTTTCTTAAAGCGCCGGCTCCCGAGCCCTCCCCCTGCTCTCTTTTCTATAAACTTAGTGATACGACGTCAGGGAACAGTAACAGTGCCAAACATAATTCACGAAAATAATTCTTGTACTAATATTTTGATATTTTCCTAATAATTTGATATAATTGGAAAATGGAAAGGGCACATTTGAGTGTGCGGATGGGAGCTGTATGGAAAAAAGCATTGATAAAAAAATTGCATTGGTGATAGATGCAGAGAATACCAGCGTAAAGTATCTGGATGACATTCTGAAAGAACTGCGGGAATACGGGATCGTTACTTATAAGCGGATGTATGGGGATTTTACTGATGACAGTCTTAGAAGCTGGAATGATAAGGCGATGGAATATGCTATCGTCCCGATTCAGCAGCCCAGATATTCGAAAGCGAAAAATGCGGCGGATATTATGCTGGTCATAGATGTGATGGACATCCTTTATGAAGGGAATGTTGACGGCTTCTGTATCGTCTCTTCGGACAGTGACTTCACACGATTGGTTAACCGTCTGCGTGAGGGCGGCATGCTGGTAATCGGAATGGGAAAAAGCGATGCGTCGAAAGCCTTGAAAGCGGCTTGCACCGAATATAAGAATCTGGAAAAACTGTTCGGCGAGAGTTCGGAAAGTATTTCTGAGAATTACACTATTATTTCTATAGAAGAAATCAAAAAAATTATTCTGGAAATCGTCCAGCAGTGCGAAAATAAAGGGGAGCGTGCCGGACTTGGCGGAATTAAAAGCCAGCTGCAAAGGATATATACCGATTTTGACGAAAGAAATTACGGCTATAACTCCATGACTACCTTTGTTAAGGATATGAAAGAATTTGAAGTGAAGACGGAAAAGACTTCGGTTTATGTGGAGCGTAAAAAACAAGGTTATTCTCGGGAAGAGGTGGAGAATTATATTGTTTCCGCAGTGAAGAAGACGGAAGTTGATCTGGCTAAGCTGGGACAGAAAGTCCATGAGAAATTTCCGGATTTTAATCATAAGGACTTCGGTTATTCTCAGTTTGGAAGGTTTGTGGAGAACATACCTAATATAAGGATAGTCGAGAAATCAGCGTCACGGAAAAACGTGGCATATGAAAAGAAGTCTTGAATAATAAAAAATTACATTTTTTTCCTGTTTATTTTTTAAAACAGATGTGCTATGATTAGTTTGTAACAAAGATGTAACAATTTCGTAACAACTTGCTTTGCTACAAAAAAATCAAAGGAGGATATCATATATGAAACGGATATCAATCTTAGCAGCATCAGTTTTAGCTTTAATAGGTACGATAGGAATGCCGATGACGGTTCAGGCCGCCGACTGCAAAAACCAGGTTAGGGTAATTGTAGCAGGTTCCAATAATACGCAGGAAATAAAAGATCAGCTGTCAAAGTATGGAATTAATTTGGATGAAGTGATCAAGAACTGTCCTCCCAAGGCATCTCAGAACAATGGGGCAGTCACCAATAATAATAATTGCTATAATAACAATAACTGTAAAAACAACAGCAATAATAATGGCGGACAGGGTGGCGGGAAAGTCAATAATGTAAACAATAACCCTTCCGCAGCACCGCAGACTCCGGCAACACCGGCAGCACCACAGACTCCGGCGGCACCGGCAGCGACGCAAAAACCCGCTTCGCAAGTACCGGCTGAGACTACGACACCGGCAGCACCGGTCAGTGAAGCGCCGGCCAGTCTTTCCTATCAGGAACAGGTTGTTAAGCTGGTAAATGAAGAACGTGCCAAAGAAGGATTGGTAGCATTGACATTGGATAGTGCCGTTCAGTCGGCGGCGCAGGTAAGAGCGAAGGAAACAGCCACCAGTTTTTCTCACTCCAGGCCAAACGGAACCAGCTTCAGTACTGCTTTGACAGAAGCAGGGGTGAGTTACCGCGGTTCGGGTGAAAACATCGCCTGGGGACAAAAGACACCGGAAGAGGTAGTATCGGGATGGATGAACAGTCAGGGTCACAGAGCTAATATCATGAGTTCCAGCTTTACGAAAATAGGTGTGGGATATTATCAAAACGCCCAAGGAGTCAACTATTGGACACAGTTATTCACCTATTAATTGATACCACAGGCAAACGGCCAGGATTGAAAATATAATATGGATATCAAGGAATCTCGCTTGCTTGCGGGATTCTTTATTTTTCTTTTTTTCTTCCCTTATTTTTCCGTCTGATTTTTTCATTAAGCTTTCGTCATCTGTGCTTGTTTAGCTTTGTTCTGATTTCATACTTTGCGTCTGTGACAATTCTTTTTTTGTTGCCATATTGGGAAATTATTATTAAAAAAATGAATTGGTTTGCTTTTTTAACAGAAATTGTTGACAATAGACTGGCATCCAGTTAGAATTATATTAAAATTTATTACAAAAAATGAAACATAGGAAGGGTAAAAAGGATTAATATGAGTGATTTAAACGAAAACAGTAAAGTGTTTTGCCCTAAATGCGGTTGGGGAAATGCAACGGATGCAAGATTTTGCATGAATTGTGGTGAAGGATTAGCAAGAACACAGGAGAATACTCAGAATCCGCCACTGTATACGACACCAGAGCTGTCTCAAGACATGACGCCCAATGTGTCTCAGGACATAACTCCCAATGTGTCTTCGATCGAAACAGAAGAAGTTGCTTCAACACCATGGATGGACAGCACGTCCAATCCTTATTACAGTACAGCCACCACCACGAATACGGGTTATAATCCGTCATCGTCTTATTATGTACCGGATACTCCTAATGAGGAGAAGAAAACGTCCGGTCTGTCCATTGCTTCACTGGTATGCGGTATTGTATCTTTGGTATGTTGTTTTCTTACGGGACCTTTATCAATTGCTGCTATCGTGCTTGGCATCATAGCCCTTGTCAAGAAAAGCGCAGGAAAAGGGATGGCTATCGGAGGGATTATAACGAGCGCTGTTGCAATTATATTCTATTTGATTCTGGCAATTATTATGTATATTTCTTCAGACAGCGGCTATTATTATTATTAATAAATGGGAGGTAGAGGAATGGATGCTAAAACAACATCAATTGTTGCGTACATAACAGGGATCGGCTTAGTGATTGCACTTGTGGCTGGTGACCGGGAAGGAGCCAAATTTCACGTTAATCAGGCGTTGGTTATAACATTGTTCTCCTTGCTGGGCGGTATCCCTTTCTTGGGATGTATATGGGGGGTTTTTATGATGGTATGCTGGGTCATGGGGCTGATTGCTGCTATCAATCAAGAAGAGAAGGAAGTGCCGTTGATCGGTAAGATCAGATTATTAAAATAGGTTTTGAAAGATATTTAGTCAATATAGTCCTGATGAATTTTAACGGATCATTTTAACGGATCATTATTTTGATGAACTATTGTTCTGAGGGCTGTTCAGAGTTATCCAGGGTTTCTTCATACGTGATGATTTCCTCGGGTATGTCGCCATGAAGAATTGACAGAATGTATTGTATACGGAGGTTGGCCCGGCTGTAGTTTTCCTGGGCCGCCTCTTCAATATTTTCATCGAAGACTTCTGATTCGAACGCCTGATGATAAAGTGCGACCGCTTCTTTCATATACTCATCCGCTTCGTCGGCAAGCTGTTCCACGCCGGTGAACACAGGAGGGACGGACAGCTCGGCCATCTGCGTAAAAGAAGCCGACATATTGTCCAGGAGCGAAAGCAACTGCGAGACCGCGTCTTCGGAAGCCGGGTCAATCGCGTTGATGGAAGTATCGTAACTGGCAACGCTTTCAAAAAATGTGTTCATATTCTCTTTATAGTTTTCCAGTTCCGGGTCGCTGCCACAGCCGGTCATTCCGATCAAAACTCCGAGACATAAAAAGATAAGCATCGCTGATGTTTTCAAAATCATTCCTCCCATGCAGATTTTCTGCACATTTTTCACTGGGTATTGTGAAATAGATTTGTAAATTTTATGTAATATATACTATTAAAGTACCATAAGAATTAAGATTAATCAAGAAATTAGTATAACTTATATTTTTTATGTTTGAAAATATGGTGAAAATATTTGTTTCTTTTAATTGTAGTTTTGGGGAAATCATGTTACCATGTTTAGTGAGTTTGCCAAAATATCTGACGCAAGATAATTAAGAAAGTTGAGGACTATGATATGATAGGAGCAGATGCGATTATTAAATGCTTGGAAGCGGAAGGGGTGAAAATCGTGTTCGGTTATCCGGGGGCGGCGATTAATCCTTTTTACAACAGCCTTTCCTATTCACCGATCCGGACAGTATTAGTCAGGACTGAACAGAATGCGGCTCATGCCGCCAGCGGCTTTGCGCGTATTACCGGGAAAGCGGGGGTGTGTGCGGTGACCTCGGGTCCGGGTGCCACGAATGTCATAACCGGTGTGGCGACGGCTTTTGCGGACAGTATTCCGCTGATCTGCCTTACCGGGCAGGTGAATTCGGAGCTGATCGGCAGCGATGTGTTTCAAGAGGCAGATATTACCGGTGCGGTGGAGTCATTTGTCAAATACAGCTATCTGATCAAAAATGCCAACGACATTCCCAGAGTGTTCAAAGAGGCTTTTTATATCGCCAATACAGGCCGGAAAGGCCCGGTGCTGATCGATCTGCCCGTCGACATCCAGAATGCCGTAGTTAAGAACTTTACTTACCCTGATCAGGTTTCCATGCGCACCTATAAGCCGACAGTAAAGGGCCATGTCGTCCAGATCAAAAAAGTCATCCATGAACTGGAGAAAGCCAAGAAACCGATTATCTGTGCCGGCGGCGGAGTATTGCTGTCACCGGCGGAAGCCGATCTGCGGCAGTTTGCCGAGAACCATAATATTCCTGTGGTCTCCACCATGATGGGCATCGGTGTCATGCCCACCGAACATCCGCTTTATTTCGGGATGGTCGGCAACAACGGAAAACCCTATGCCAACCGCGCCATGAATGAATCGGATCTTTTGATCATGGTCGGTGCCCGAGTGGCAGACCGGGCGGTCAGCCAGCCGGATCTGATCACAGCCAATAAAGTGCTGATCCATATTGACGTGGATACGGCGGAAATCGGCAAAAATGTCGGCCCCGGCATACCTTTGGTCGGAGACGCCAAACATATTTTCCAGGAACTGACGGAACAGCAGTGCGACTGCGAACACAATGAATGGATCAGCTTGCTGGAGCAGTACCGCGAAACCATGGCCCCGGTACGGCGGCCCAATCCCGACTATGTCGATCCGGCCGCGTTTATCCGGATGCTCAGCCGGAAAATGAAATCAGACGGCATTTATGTGGCTGACGTAGGGCAGAATCAGATGTGGTCCTGTGGATATCATATCGTCCGCCAAGGAAAATTCCTTACTACGGGCGGAATGGGGACGATGGGGTATTCTATCCCGGCCGCCATGGGTGCCAAGGCAGCCGATCCATCCAAGCAGGTAGTGGCAGTGTGCGGCGACGGCGCTTTCCAGATGTCGATGATGGAACTGGCGACCATACGCCAGCATGACATCCCGGTCAAAATCATTGTTTTTAAGAACAACTATCTGGGGCTGGTCCGGGAGCTGCAGCATTACTCTTATCAGGATCATTATTCGGCGGTTGACCTGTCGGGAAGCCCGGATCTGGAAAAACTGTCTACGGCCTATGACCTGGATTTTGTCCGGCTGGCCACGATGAACGACGCGGAAGCTGTAATCGAGGATTTCTTAAAAGAAGATAAATCAATGCTCATGGAATGTCTGATCGACCCCATGGATTTGTCCAAATAGAGGAGGATGCTAATGAAAAGAATTTATTCCGTTCTAGTAGAAAACCGCTCGGGCGTACTCTGTAAAGTGGCAGGGCTTTTTTCGCGGCGGTGCTTTAACATAGACTCGCTTGCCGTCGGCGAGACGGACGATCCTACGGTTTCCTGTATGACCATTGTCAGCAGCGGCGACAAAAGAACCATCGAGCAGATTGAAAAACAGCTGAATAAGAAGCTGGATGTCATCAAGGTAAAAACCTTTGACGATACCGCCTGCATCAGCCGGGAACTGATGCTGATCAAGGTTCGTTACAATAAAGGGACGCGGCGTGATATTATGGAGATCTGTGACATCCTGAAGGCAGACATCGTCGATATGTCCAAAACCCAGATGATGATCCAGATCTGTGATATTCCCGATAAGATCAGCCTGCTGCTCTCGATGCTGCAGTCGATCAGCATCGTCGAAGTGGCACGTACCGGTACTTTGGCGCTGTCTAAATGTCAGGATTAAAGCATGGATATGACGAGAATATGCAATTAGTGTGACTAGAATAAGCAAACAACAAGTTGACTTTTAAAGATGAAATTGTTACAATACAAAATAATATACAGGAGGATGGCATATGCAGAAAAAAGTATTTCAGCTGCTGGTAGACAATACTGCCGGGGTCTTGAGCCGTATCTCCGGTTTGTTTTCCAGGAGAGGATACAGTATTGAAAGTATTACCGCAGGAGTGACTGCCGATCCCCGTTTCAGCCGGATTACGATAGTGGCAGCGGGGGATGATGTGATCCTGGAACAGATCGAAAAACAGCTTGCCAAATTAATCGACATCCGAGAAATCAAGGAATTGAAGCCGCAGAGCAGCGTATACCGGGAGCTTACCCTGATCAAGGTGAAAACGCCGGTACAGGAGCGTCAGGGTATTATCACCATCGCAGATATCTTCCGGGCGAATATTATTGACGTTGCACCGGAAAGCATGATCATCGAACTGACCGGGGATCAAAGCAAAATCAGTGCTTTTATTGATCTCCTAGAAGGTTATGAGATACTGGAGCTGGCACGGACAGGTCTTGCCGGATTGGCGCGGGGGACGGAGAGTGTGACATATTTATGACGTAGTCATAAATATGATCGATGGCCATTCGGCCAGTGCTTCATTACAGATGCAACAAGGCTGTCATTGCATCCGGGCTGCACTGAAGTATGAAAGCGTTGCTTTCATATGACGTAGTCATAAATATGATCGATGGCCATTCGGCCAGTGCTTCATTACAGATGCAACAAGGCTGTCATTGCATATGGCCATTCGGCCAGTGCTTCATTACAGATGCAACAAGGCTGTCATTGCATCCGGACTGCACTGAAGTATGAAAGCGTTGCTTTCATATGACGTAGTCATAAATATGTTTGAGAATAATTTGAAAAGAGGAGGAAATTAAAAATGGCTAATATTTATTATCAGGAGGACTGCAACTTATCAATTCTGGAGGGAAAAACCATTGCAGTCATCGGTTATGGCAGTCAGGGGCATGCCCATGCGCTGAATGCGAAGGAGTCGGGCTGTAATGTTATTATTGGGCTTTATGAAGGTTCACCGTCGTGGGATAAGGCTGTGAAACAGGGCTTTGAAGTGTATACTGCTGCGGAGGCGGCTAAAAAAGCTGATGTTATTATGGTCCTGATCAATGATGAGAAGCAGGCGCAGATGTACAAAACGGATATTGCACCGAATCTGGAAGAGGGCAATATGCTGATGTTTGCTCATGGGTTCTCGATTCATTTTAATCAGATTATTCCTCCGGCCAATATTGATGTTACGATGATTGCCCCGAAAGGGCCTGGGCATACGGTCAGAAGTGAATATCAGGCCGGGAAGGGTGTTCCTTGTCTGGTGGCCGTTCATCAGGATGCCAGTGGGAAAGCGCTGGATAAAGCGTTGGCTTATGCCATGGCAATCGGCGGGGCCAGGGCTGGGGTTTTGGAGACTACCTTCAGGACAGAGACGGAGACGGATCTGTTCGGGGAGCAGGCGGTTCTGTGCGGCGGTGTGTGTGCGTTGATGCAGGCTGGGTATGAGACTCTGGTGGAAGCCGGTTATGATGCCAGGAATGCTTATTTTGAATGTATCCATGAGATGAAGCTGATTGTTGACTTGATTTATCAGTCGGGTTTCGCGGGGATGCGGTATTCAATTTCTAATACAGCGGAATATGGCGATTATATTACCGGTCCGAAGATTATTACAGATGAGACAAAACAGAATATGAAGAAGATTCTTGCTGATATTCAATCGGGCGCGTTTGCTAAGGATTTTCTGCTGGATATGTCGGCGGCCGGGGGACAGGCACATTTTAAGGCGATGAAGAAGCGGGCTGCAGAGCATCCGTCTGAGGTGGTCGGAGAAGAGATCCGTAAGCTTTATAGCTGGAATAATGAGGCGGATAAGTTTATCAATAATTAAAGCGTTCATTTGATGATTTATACTTGATGTTATTAGATAAGCAGGATAAGCAAGGAGGGTTATTATGGGAATGACGATGACGCAGAAGATCTTGGCGTCACATGCCGGATTGGCCTCGGTGGAAGCCGGTCAGCTGATTGAAGCCGAATTGGATTTGGTGCTGGGAAATGATATTACCAGTCCGGTGGCGATCAGGGAAATGGAAAAAATGAATGTGAGCGGGGTCTTTGATAAAGACAAGATTGCCCTTGTTCCGGATCATTTTGTTCCCAATAAGGACATCAAGTCGGCGGAGCATTGCCAGTGTGTCCGGGAATTTGCCGTTCGCCATAATATCACCAATTATTTTGAAGTGGGAGAGATGGGGATTGAACATGCGCTTTTACCGGAAAAAGGGCTTACCGTGGCCGGTGACGTGATTATCGGTGCTGATTCCCATACTTGTACTTATGGGGCCCTTGGGGCTTTTTCAACCGGTGTCGGCAGTACTGACATGGCGGCCGGGATGGCGACCGGGAAAGCCTGGTTTAAGGTGCCGGGGGCCATCAGGTTCAATCTGACCGGTAAGCTGAACCGTTTTGTAAGCGGCAAGGATGTTATTTTACATATTATCGGGATGATCGGGGTTGACGGGGCTTTATATAAGTCGATGGAATTTGCCGGTGAGGGTATCGGCGGACTTTCGATGGATGACCGGTTTACGATTGCCAATATGGCCATTGAGGCAGGCGGGAAAAACGGGATTTTTCCGGTGGACGATCTTGCGCTGGCTTATATCAAAGAGCATTCGGACAAGCCTTATACGGTTTATGAAGCCGATGAGGATGCGGTCTATGATGCGGAATATACGATTGATCTGAGCAGTCTGAAGCCGACGGTGGCGTTTCCGCATCTGCCGGAGAATACGAAGACGCTGGATGAGATTACGGAAACGATAAGGATTGACCAGGTGGTGATCGGGTCCTGTACGAACGGGAGGCTGGATGACCTGCGGCAGGCAGCGGCAATCTTAAAAGGCCGGCATGTGGCGAAAGGGATGAGATGTATCGTGATTCCGGCGACGCAGAGGATATATCTGGAAGCCATGGAAGAAGGGCTCTTGAAAATATTTATCGAAGCCGGCGCTGTTGTCAGCACGCCTACGTGCGGCCCCTGTCTGGGCGGTTATATGGGGATACTTGCAGCGGGTGAGCGCTGTGTGTCAACTACCAACCGTAATTTTGTGGGACGGATGGGACATGTGGAGTCGGAAATCTATCTGGCGAGCCCGGCGGTGGCCGCGGCCAGTGCCATTAGCGGGAACCTGACAGGCCCGGATCAATTATAGGAGGTAGGGTATGAAATCAGCGAAAGGTACCGTTTTTAGATACGGAGACAATGTCGATACCGATGTCATTATCCCGGCAAGATATCTGAATACTTCCGATCCTGCCGAACTGGCGGCTCATTGTATGGAAGATATCGACGGCGATTTTATTAAGAAGGTCAGTAACGGCGACATTATTGTGGCTGATAAGAACTTTGGGTGCGGCTCGTCTCGGGAACATGCCCCCATTGCCATTAAGGCGGCCGGAGTGGCCTGTGTCATTGCCGAAACCTTTGCCCGGATATTTTACCGCAATGCTATTAATATCGGCCTTCCTATCATTGAATGTGCGGAAGCACCGGGCGGGATCGCTGCCGGAGACAAGGTGGAGGTTGACTTTGATACCGGGGTGATCAGGAACCTGACGAAGGGAACCAGTTTCCAGGGTCAGGCCTTTCCGGAGTTTATGCAGAAGATCATTGCGGCCGAAGGACTGGTTAACTATATCAATCAACGTTAATGATATTTATCAACGTTAATGATATCAATGAACGATTACTATATCAGATAACGTTAACGATTCAGAAGGGCATTGAAACCATTTGATCTGCTATCATGGTTTTCGGGCAAGCTGCAATTCCATTACATCATAGACATGGATGAGCCCGCCGTTGTTATGGATTGCAGTCCTTAAGTCCTTCGCGAACAAGTCCCATTTTTCGGGGTTCATATCAGCATGTCCGCCATGGGTGTGCTGTAAGGAAACAAAATCATCGGCATGAAATGTCCGTTTGCGGTGGTATAATTGGTAGCATATATCGGTGAAGCCGTATTTTTTACTGACCGAGGCAAGCTCTTTGCAGTTTTCCTCAGTATAGTCAGGCTTAGCCGCGGAACCGGGCATGTGCTTATCATAAGCAGCTTGAATCGCCAGATTTAAAGCTGCGTTTTCTTTGTCCCGCTGCTGCCAGTTGGCAAAACGTGCAAATGTGCCGCCGGGCGTCAACAATTCCAAGACCTTGGGATATCCGGCTTCTTCCGGGATCCAGTGGAATGAGCATGCCGCGTAGATCAAATCGAAGGTATTGCCGGCACATCGGTAATCCTCGAAGGAAGAAGTAATGATTTCGATGTTTGGGCAGCCTGCGAATTTTTGCCGTGAATAATCTGCAAGCTTGTCGCCCAGTTCAACGGCGGTAAGGCGACAGCCGGTCTGAAGAATAGGAACGGTGGCCTTGCCGGTGCCGATGCCGATTTCCAGGGCCCTGTTGTTTTCTTTTAGGCCGGAATAGGAGATCAGGTCATTATAAAGCTCAGGAACATAGTCCGGCCTCCATTTTTCATATTCATCTACTATTTCATTAAATACCAGCCGTTTATCCATAGTGATTTTCCTTTTTAAGTCTGGCTGTTTGCTATTCGCCTTTGAAATTTTTCTTTGAATTCACACGGCAGCCTACGGCAATGATTTGACACCAACTTATCATAGCACAACTCGTGAGAAGAGAAAACTGCAAATTTTGGATTGCTGATGGATTGCAGTTACAGTTCAGACCATCGCGAGGTGTTTTGCGCTGTTCAAAAAGTATGAAATACGGATTGCATTGGTGTTGTAAATATGCTATGCTAAATAAGTTGTTATTTGTCAAGAAAAGGAGCATAATTATGACAGATAAAGAAAAAAAATTGTTAGAAGACTTGAGGAAAGAAATAGAAGCAAATTCGGACGACTTTGTCTATGTGGCGGAAGAAATCGTTGATCAGCTGAAAGAAATGGAAGAACCGTTTCGTTTTGTAGAGCCGCTTCTTAGACTAATGGAAGATTATCCTGTATTTGATTTTGGCACGCCGGGGCCGCTAGTGCATTTTATGGAAAGCTTTTATAGAAAGGGATACGAGGAATTGTTGCTGCAGTCCGTACAAAGAAACCCGACGATGCACACGATCTGGATGATTCACAGGATTACAAATACCCCCCAGTGTACGGACAAGGATAAGTATTATGACGTGATAGAGGAACTGGCCAAGCGGGATTCCCTTGACCCAGCTGTCAAAGATGAAATGTCGTCTTTGTTTATGCTTTAATAAAATGTTGACAGTTTTCGCTGCAGCCGCCACAAAACCATGGAGGACGTATAATAAGCGTTCCGCCATGGTTTTTAAAATTATAGGATTATTCTATAATAATGACAAACTGAATATCATGCTTATTACTCTATTGATAGAAGGTAGAACATGGATAAATGGCAGTAATGCACAATAGAATAATATCGTTACGATGCGCTGGGTGTTTTTGATGGGAAGTTTAACGCTAAGAAAAATCAAGAAAAAAACATTGTATATTAAAGACAAGTCTAACGTTTCAAATAAGCCCATAGAGGATTCTATTTCTTTTGAAATTATAATTAATGGAGTTAACGTACCAAATATAAATAAAAAATTGTCTTTTCTTCTCAAACTGATGATATAGCAAAATAAAGGAGAACCGAGTGATACAATCAACCACATAAGAAATATACGTCGTGGGAAATAGTCAAAAGAAAGTGATTGGATTAGGTAGTAACCCAATATCATACTTAACATGAATGTCATACAGTTTAACATGGCTTTTCTGATACTTGTACTGTAAATTTCGATAACACAAATACAAAATATAAAAATGTTGAAATTGTTTAATAAATTATGTAACCCTATTCTCATCAGTATGGAATCTCCAGATATAAAATCTGCTAATTTTGCTACAATTCCTAAAATCATTCCGGTAACTATAGGTTTGAGTTTTTTCATAAATACTCCTTATCTATATATATTATCATCTATTATCTCAATTTCCTCTAGTATGTAGTAATAAATTGATGATATATACATCACCCCTTCTTCAGATTTGAGTAAAATACAATCCGAAAATTCTTTTGCATTAACGCTATTTACATTTGATTGTTCTTCATTTCCATATATTTTCGAATAAAGTTCATTATAAATATACCTACTTGTCTCGTCAAAGTTATTAATTGCTTTATTATTATCCAGTAAGTCTATATATTTTTTTAATTCAATTTCATCCATTAAGTTATTTAAATAGACTAAATCCAAGAAATAAAGAAAGTACTCATAATCATTATTGTCCACCATATCTTCCAAGCTGTCTAGTATAAATTTGCTTTCTTTACCATTTGATTTTTCATTCAATTCAAGGGGATTCAATTTTGGGGCAATTTTGGGATTGCCGATGGATTGATTTGGTGTTGTAAATATGCTATGCTATTTAAGTTGTATAGCTCTTTTCTGTGCTTAGGACAGCGAGCGAAGCACGGCAAAGTTATATCATATTACTGTTATTTCGGTTTTTGTTTTCTGCTCAAAAAAGTTGAAGCGTATGTTCTGGCATGTTACTATGAAAGCATGGGTAAAAAAGCGGATCTACTTTTTTTTATAATAACTCTTGCAGCTGCGTCAGTCTTATGGCTGGTCCTGCGTTATCTTCCACAGGGTTCCGGGACGACAGCGGTAGTTACGGTTGCCGGCAGCGAATATGGACGGTATGACTTGAGTGAGGACCTGACAGTCACCCTTCCTGGTGCCGACGGAGGATATAATGTCCTGACGATATCCGGTCACAGTGCGTCCGTCACGGATGCCGACTGCCCGGACAGGCTATGTGTCAGGCAAGGAATGATTGCCGGTCAGGGTGCCAGCATTGTCTGCCTTCCGCATCAGATGGCAGTCAGGATTGACCAGGGAAAGGAAGGAGAATTGGATGCCGTCACCTACTAGGAGCAGCGGAGCCAGGAAAATAACCGCCATGGGCCTGCTGCTGACGTTTGCGCTCATGCTTTCTTATATCGAATCAATCCTTCCTATTGACTTCGGGATACCGGGAGTGAAGCTGGGGCTGGCTAATCTTTCGGTCGTATTGGCACTATATCTGTTTGGGGTTAAAGAAGCCCTGACGCTGAATCTGGTGCGGGTGTTGCTTGCCGGGTTTTTGTTTGGGAATCTTTCCATGATTTTTTATAGTATGGCGGGAGCCTTGTGCAGTTTTACGGCGATGCTCTTGTGCAAAAAGAGTGGCAGGTTCAGCATAACCGGGGTCAGCATGGCCGGCGGTGTATTCCACAATATCGGCCAGGCCATGGTGGCCATATGGGCCGTCGATGCCCTTAGCATAGTGTATTATGTTCCGGCGCTGCTGATTGCCGGAGCGGTCGCGGGTGTCCTGAACGGGCTGCTTGCCGCAGTGATGCGCCCGTATGGTAAGAGATTAGCTGTGTCAGATGACACATGACAAAGAATCAGGGCTTAATTGAATCCGAAAGGATATATGGACATTGTGCCAATTTGGCTGCTGAGATTATCAGGGGAGGAACAGATGGGGAATAACACCAATAAGCTGTTGGAAAACGTGTTCGGCAGCATAACCGGAAAAGCTAAAGGAAGCATAGAAGATAAGATTATTGAAGGTATAAGAAAAACATATCAAGAACATGAATTTAAGAAGAAAATAGAAGCTTACAGTGATGGCTATCAAAAAACCGTTTTTGAATCCTTGACGAATCAGGAAGCTTATGACTGGCAGAATTTGCGGGATTATGTTGTTGCCCATTACGATGGAATCATCGACTGTTTTTTATCTGCTCGGATAAAGGGGCGTATCCGCCAAAGAAATAACGTATACCGTGACGCGTACAGACATGCCGGAGCCGTCACTGACCAACAAAAAAAGCAAGTGTCAAAATATCTTGACGGTATCATGGATATAGCCGAAGGGGAACTTGCCAAGCAAAGCAATGACCGTTTATATGATAACCAGATGGCAGAGGATTTAAAAGATGTTATGGAAGATAATCGCGATTTCATCACGAATGAGTTGAAAAGCGGCATGAACGAAATAGGAAGTAAGCTTACGGATGTCAATCATGATATTCATATTATCAGTGAGCATCTGAGCAATGTGCCAATTGCGGAAAATCATAGCCAGCCAGACAATATCCCTAAGTTTTTGACCTGGCAGCCCGATGACCCTCGGGATACGATCTTACATAGAAAGAATCAAATAGCGGAATTGCTGGGAGAAATAAGGCAAACAAAACATCTGCGGCTTCTGTTAGAAGGATTTGGCGGCATCGGTAAAACATCGGTTGCCAAAAGCCTCTACCATTGCTTAAAAGAAGAGTACTGTCACATGGCCTGGATCGATTGTGGTGATAGCCTTGACGACAGTCTTTTAAACTCGTTTGTAATGTATCAAACGATAGCGGACAGAAAAATCAGGTTGAACGCCATCAAGAGCTTTCTCAACGAGACGGATGAACACACCTTACTGCTTATTGACAATTATCAAGAGCATCATGTTGATGATTTACGATTCTTAGCCGGCATCGGGGCCAAAGTCATCCTTACTTCCCGGATAGCAGACATAAAAGGTTTTACAAAGGTACCCATTCCGTTTCTGTCGCAGCAAGAATGTGTGAATATTTTTTATCAGTATTATGAATACGATAGCGAGCGGCATAATCAGTTCATTGCAGATCAATTGGTTTCTCTGGTCAGATGTCATACACTGTCGGTTGAATTGCTGGCGCTCGCAGCCAACAACATTGAATATGACTTGGCTGAGTACTATCAGGCATTGGTTGATAAAGGTTTTCAATATCCCCAGTTGAAAGTTGTGACCGGTCATACTGCCAAGGAATTGACGGTGTCGGAACACTTGCGAATATTGTTTGATATGATGACCGTCTCCGAACCGCAGCAGCATATATTGAAAAATCTCACCATCATGCCGGATATCATCATACCAGCGGAGGTGAGAATCTGGCTGGGGTGCGATGTCAATGATCTGCAGAAATTGTGTAAATTGGGATGGCTGAGCATAGTTGATAAAGGTTATTCAATGCATAAAATCATAAAAGATGCCATATTACAACAGTATCACGTTGAATATAAGGACTGCGAAGAGATCATGTCTTATATGGCAGGTGACGACTATATTAGACGAACTGATCATTATTCCGATGCCCGTATCCGTTTAGAGATAGCGGAGGCATACCTTGAAAAATTTAAAGATCTGTTGTCGAAAGAATATAGTTATTTGTGTAATAACATAGCAATATTATACCAATATCATGCCTTCTATGAGAAAGCCCTGGAATGGCATGGAAGAGCCTTAGCCATCACAGAAAAGGTGCTTGGAAAAGAGCATCCGAATACCGCAGCGACCTATAATAACATGGCGCTTGTATACGCTGAGCAAGGGGAATATGAAAAGGCTCTGGAATGGTATGGAAGAGCCTTAGCCATCACAGAAAAGGTGCTTGGAAAAGAGCATCCGGATACCGCAGCGACCTATAATAACATGGCGAATGTATACTATGAGCAGGGGGAATATAAAAAGGCTCTGGAATGGTATGGAAGAGCCTTAGCCATCACAGAAAAGGTGCTTGGAAAAGAGCATCCGGAGACCGCCAAGACCTATCATAACATGGCGAATGTATACTATGAGCAGGGGGAATATGAAAAGGCTCTGGAATGGTATGGAAGAGCCTTAGCCATCACAGAAAAGGTGCTTGGAAAAGAGCATCCGGAGACCGCCAAGACCTATGATAACATGGCGAATGTATACGATGAGCAGGGGGAATATGAAAAGGCTCTGGAATGGTGCGGAAGAGCCTTAGCCATCACAGAAAAGGTGCTTGGAAAAGAGCATCCGGATACCGCAGCGACCTATAATAACATGGCGATTGTATACGCTGAGCAGGGGGAATATAAAAAGGCTCTGGAATGGTATGGAAGAGCCTTAGCCATATTGGAGAAGACACTGGGGAAGAATCACGTTACTACCGAAACTGTCCGTAACAATATGGAAATAATAAATAGTACAAAAGTAACATAACATCACTTTCATGAAAGGAAACACTTCACATGATAGCCTTTATAAAAGGCGACATCGCCGCCATAACAGAAGACAACGTAATTATCGACACCGGCAGCATCGGTTACAATGTCAGGATATCGACGGGAACGGCCAACCTGCTTCCGGGAGTGGGACAGGAGATCAAGCTGTACACCTACACCCATATCCGGGAGGATATCTTTCAGCTCTACGGCTTCCTGACCAGAGACGACATGGAGATTTTCAAGAAACTGATCACGGTCAACGGCATCGGCCCCAAAGGCGGGCTGGCCGTCCTGTCGGTGATGAGCGCCGACGACCTCCGCTTTGCCATCATGGCCGGAGACGCAAGAGCCATCGCCAAGGCGCCGGGTATCGGCATCCGGACGGCGGAACGGATCATCTTGGACTTGCGTGACAAAGTATCCGTAGAAGATACTTTGCTATCCAGGGAAATGGATGCCTATGGCCATTCCGGCCAAACCGGAACAGACAACCAGGCCAAGAATGAAGCCGTGGAAGCATTAGTAGCCTTGGGATACGGAGCATCAGATGCCTTGAAGGCGGTTAAGAAAGCCGCCGCCACGGAAGATATGGACACCGAAGCGCTCCTGAAGGCGGCTCTTAAGAATATGTTTTAATGCCTTTCTCCACTATGTTATATTGTTATATTATCCTTGCTTGCGCTACATTAGATTACAGGTAACTACAGAAACTCACGAGGTGACTCCGCAAATGCCCGAACGAATCATTGAAACCAAGTTAAAAGAAGAAGACCTCAAGATTGAAGGCTCCTTACGCCCCCGGAAGCTGGACGAATATATCGGCCAGACCAAGGTAAAGGACAACCTGAAGGTCTATATGGAAGCCGCCCGGCAAAGGAAGGACCCGCTGGATCATGTGCTGTTCTACGGCCCGCCCGGCCTGGGAAAGACCACGCTGGCCGGCATCATTGCCAACGAGATGGGTGTCAATATGAAAGTCAGCAGCGGGCCGGCCATCGAGAAACCAGGCGAAATGGCCGCGATCCTGAACAACCTGCAGCCCGGCGACCTGCTTTTTCTTGATGAGATTCACCGGCTCAACCGCCAGGTGGAAGAGGTGCTTTATCCGGCCATGGAAGACTACTGCATCGACATCATGATCGGGAAGGGGGCTTCCGCTCGCTCGATCCGGCTGGAGCTGCCCCAATTCACCCTTGTAGGCGCGACCACGCGGGCCGGCCTGCTGACCGCGCCGTTGCGTGACCGCTTCGGGGTGATCCACCGCCTGGAATTCTACAATACCGCCGAGTTAAAAACGATTATCATGCATTCTGCCCGCATCCTCAAGGTCAAGATCGAGGAAGCCGGAGCAGAAGAGCTGGCCCGCCGCAGCCGCGGCACGCCGCGGCTGGCTAACCGGATCCTGAAACGGGTACGCGATTTTGCCCAGGTCAAATATGACGGCATCATAACGGGGGAAGTTGCTTCCACCGCCCTGAACCTGCTGGACGTTGACAAGATGGGGCTGGATCACGTTGACCGGAATATGCTGCTGACCATCATCCAGAAGTTTAAGGGCGGCCCGGTCGGGCTGGACACGCTGGCAGCGGCGGTCGGGGAAGATGCCGGTACGATTGAGGAAGTATATGAACCCTATCTCTTACTTAACGGCCTGATCAACCGGACCCCTCGCGGCAGAGTCGCCACGGATTTGGCCTATCATCATTTAGGGCTTGAGATTTCAACCTGATATATATTCCCGCCCTTGACATCCGCTTACATGATGCTGGTGTTCCGGAAAAACCACTTGGGTTATTTCAAGAAGAACTTTTTGGGCTAACAGAAAGGCGAATGACATATGATTGCTGATTTCCGCATTGCTGTCAGCCGCGGTGCCGACACTTCGTAGTGCCTCGTTTTGGACATTATAATAATAACGTCAAAATATGCAACGAATCGCAAAGGAGCTTACGTCTATGAGCAGCTATGTAAGTTATTACCGCCATTCAGGCAAGGTACATCCGTCTTACATCGTGTTTTTTATACTGGGTATCATAATAACAGCGGTGCTTTCGATTTTTTACAGCATCGCTATGTATTATAGCCCCTCTGCCTATCTAAATATTATAATCACGGTGGTCTACAGCTTTCTGGCGAGCAAGCTGGCGTGGAAGATCACGAAATGGGGAAAAGCCCGCAATATGATCGTGTGGGCGATTTCAATTGTGGCATATTTTATAGTTTTTACCTATGTGCATTTTGCCGCCTATGCGGCAGTTGTTTTCAGAGACGAGGTTCGGGTCATTGATTTCTCTTTATTCCTGGATTTTTTATGGGAACCCTCATATCTCCTAATGGCCTTCAAGGATATCATCGTGCCGCAAGGCGTGTGGACTTTCAGCAGTAACGGCCCCACAGTATCAGGTTTTTTTCTTCTGGCAATATGGCTGGTTGAACATCTGGTCGCATTGTGTTCACCGTTTTATTTCGGCCATACTGACATGGAACGCCCGTTTTTCGAGGAAACAGGGAACTGGGGCAAGGAAACGATCTGTGCCTTAAGATTGCCGCACCAGCCGGAAGAAAATTTCCCGCAAATAAAAAAAGCCGCAGAACGGAACGACATCGACTACTTTAACTCATTGAAAGTCCCAAGACGGAGCGGCTATTGTCAGATTTCTTACTATACCGACCCGGCCGAGGAACTGGGCACCCGCTATCTGACCTTAACGAATGTAAAGGACACAGTGGATAGAAGAGGCAAAGCATCTACGAATATCCATGATATTATAAGGAACCTGCCCGTTTCCCCGGCATTTATTGCAGCATTGGAAAGCAGCCCCCCAGAGCAGGATGTTCGAATTTCTTGATCTCGCATCTATCCGAAGTCGCCGTTGATTCAGCATGTCACCACTGATTCGGCATGTCATCATTTGGTACTTGAAATTTTAGCCTGACCTGATATATAATAATCTATATGCAACTGGGAAAGCAACGATATTTACAGATACAGTCAGCTTATGGCGGCAGGGAGCAAGGAAAATGACGGGCAAGACCGATACGGAAGTTATTATTGGCGGCAAGGTTTTAACTTTAAGCGGTTATGAGAGCGAAGAATATCTGCAAAAGGTAGCTTCCTACATCAATAACAAGATAGCCGAATACAACAAGGTCGAATCATTTCGCAGACAGCCGCTTGACCGGCAGAATGTCCTGCTTCAGCTCAATATTGCGGATGATTATTTTAAAGCAAAGAAACAGATCGGCGTGCTGGAAGAAGAGATCCAGGGCAAAGAAAAGGAATTATATGACTTAAAACATGCTTTGATTGCCTCTCAGATCAAACTGGAGAATACAGAGAAGAATGTTAAGAACCTTCAGGCTGAAATCAATGAGAACACGAAGAAAATCATTCGGCTGGAAGCAGAACTAAAGAGTTAACGGTTACAGAAAGGCTGTCTTTTTTGTAAAGGGCAGTTTTTTTAATAGGGAATCGCCCTTGCTAAATGTGGAGTATATCACTCTTATTTTTATGGAACAAATGGATCATAAAGGACAATAGGGAATGGCTGGAAAAGTGGAGCTGCTGGCACCGGCAGGAGATTATGAAGGGCTTATCGGGGCTTTACATGCCGGTGCCGATGCGGTATATCTGGGCGGCGACCGGTTCGGGGCCAGGGCATATGCGGACAATTTTTCTTCGGGTCAGCTGCTTGACGGAATCCGCTATGCCCATTTATTTGGGCGCAGAATATACTTGACCATAAATACCCTTGTGAAAGAGAAAGAATTTGATGAGCTATATTCTTATCTGGCTCCGCTTTATACCGTCGGCCTTGACGGTGTCATCGTTCAGGATGTCGGTGTGCTCAGATGGGTTACCAAACAGTTTCCGCAGTTGCCCGTCCACGCCAGCACCCAGATGAATATCACCCATGCCTATGGAGCGGAATTTCTGAAAAGGAACGGAGCCGTAAGAATCATCCCGGCCAGAGAGCTGAGCCTCGCAGAACTGAAACAGATCCGGGGAAAAGTCGACATCGAGCTGGAAACCTTCATCCATGGCGCCATGTGTTACTGTTATTCCGGCCAATGCCTGTTCAGCAGCATCTTGGGTGCCAGAAGCGGTAACAGGGGGCGCTGTGCCCAGCCGTGCCGGCTGCCTTATCGGAAGCGTTCCGGCAAAAATAGCGGTAATCCCGACTGCTATCCGCTAAGCCTGAAAGACATGTGTGCCCTCACGATCCTGCCGGACTTGATCGCGGCCGGAATCACTTCTTTTAAGATCGAAGGCCGGATGAAAAAACCGGAATATACTGCCGGGGTAACAGCGGTTTACCGCAAATACATTGATATGTTTTACGCTGAAGGACGGGACGGATATACGGTGGCCGAAGAAGACAGTTACCGCCTTCAGTCATTATATATCCGCGATGAAGCCGGGGAAGGATATTACTTCCGACATAACGGCAAGGAAATGATTACCCGCAAAGAGCCGGGCTATGAAGGCGCTGATATCGCCTTGCTTTCAGAAGTTCGACGCGGTTTTATTGACAGCCCTATGAAACTTGCTGTCAGCGGATATGGCGATTTTACTGCGGGGCAGCCGGCTGAGCTGACGGTCTCCTGCAGTGGAATAACCGTCAGCGCCAAGGGAGCCGACTTAAGCCCGGCTTTGAAACAGCCGCTTAATGAAGAATCCGTGGCAAAACAGCTAAAGAAAAGCGGAAATACTTTTTTTGTTTTCGATGATCTGAAACTGGTATTGTCGGATAATATCTTTATGCCGGTAAAAGAACTGAACGAATTAAGACGGAAAGCACTGAACCAGCTGGAAGAAACGATGTTGCGGCCGTTTGTGCGCCCGCTTCCGCCAAGACTTCCGAGATCAGGATCTGATACGGCAGCTGCTACAGAACCTGACACAGAACTTGCTGCCAAGGTTGCCGTTTCACCTGCCAACAAGAGCGTTACAGTTCCTGTTGTGCCGACTGACATGAACCCAGCGGCTTATACGGCTTCCGGCCAACCCGGCAGGCCGGAGCTGCATGTGCAGGTGACGACTGCCGAGCAATGGAAAAGCGCTGGCCGGCATAGGATTAAAAGAATATACATCGACATTGACATATGGGAAAACCAGGCCAACCTCCCTAAACCCGACGGTACGGAGTGGTTCGCGGTTTTGCCTCGGATATTCCGGGCCAGGTCAGAGCAGTATCTGGAGAATTACGCCAGCATTTTGCACGGGAATCTATGTGACGGCGTGCTGATCCAAAATATCGAAAGCTATCAATGGCTACGCTCAGTCGGCTATTCCGGACGCATTGTAACCGATCACTCGCTTTATATCTGGAATAAAGCATCATGGCAGTTCTGGCGTGAGCATGCCAGCGAATGCTATCTTCCGATCGAGCTGAACAGATACGAGATCAATGACTTTGTCAGTCAATGTTCGGAGCCGTCACAAGGCGTCCCGGCAGCTATCAGCATGATGGTATATGGCCGGATACCGATGATGATATCAGCCAACTGTATATGGAAAACCGGACAAGCCGGGAAAACCGGACAAGCTGAGAAAACTGGACCAGTCTGCCAGTACGGACAAGATAGCCAGACCGGACATGTAAGCCAAACCAGACAAGGCGGCCCGTCCGGGCAAGCTGCGCCAGACCACAAGACCGATATCCTTCCGCTTACGGATCGCTACGGAAAACAGTTTTGGGTCTGTAAAAAATGCCGTCATTGTTATAATATCATATATAATACCGTTCCCTTATCGCTGCATGACATTGTGAGTCAAGGGACACTGTCCCGAATCCTTTCGTCGGGCTCCGATACAAGTGTCGATTTGAGCATGAATCTGCGCTTAGATTTCACCACCGAGACTGGCAAGGAAACGGGAGATATCATTGCTTTTTTTAATAATATCGGCGAATACAGAAACAGAAACAAAGCTACGGTCAGGCCTTATGAAGAATATACCACCGGCCATAGTAAAAGAGGAGTTGAATGATGCTGGCAGCACAGGTTTATTTTGAAGAACTGGCAAAATATTTCATCACGGTCTGTATGGCTCTTTATACTTATGAGTGTTTTGCGGTATTCCGTTTCCGGGAAGAAAAAAGAAGGAACGGCATCTATGTACGGCAGAATATCTTGATGTTCCTGATTCATGTAACCTGCTATTTTTATATTTTCCTGGAAACAGGAGAAGTCGGCCAGCTTTTCTTTGCGGCGTTTCAGCAGATCATACTGTATGCCGCCATCGTACTGTTCGGGATGCTCTATCCGCGGGGCAACCGCCTGATCCTCAACAATATGTGCCTGCTACTGGGCATCGGCTTCGTGATATTAACCAGGATATCTTATGACAAGGCGATCCGGCAGTTTATCATCGCGACCGGTTCGCTGATCATTTTCTTACTTTTGCCCTACCTGATCAGGAAACTGCGGTTTTTGAAAAGCCTTACCTGGGTCTATGCGCTGGCGGGAATCGCCGCTCTGACGGCGGTCCTGATCCTGGGTCAGGATGTCAACGGCAGCAAACTTTCCTTTACCGTAGCCGGCGTTACTTTTCAGCCTTCGGAAGCGGTGAAAATCCTTTTTGTTTTCTTTGTCGCCAGTGCGCTTTATCATTCCGCCAGCTTCTTTCAGGTGTTTACCACGGCAGTTGTCGCGGCGGTCCACGTCATGATCCTGGTGGTGTCGAGAGACCTGGGCAGCGCCTTGATCTTCTTTGTCGTCTATGTACTGATGGTCTATCTGGCGACAGGCAATGGCCTCTATGTGCTGGCCGGGGCGGCCGGCGGCAGCGGGGCCGCCGTCTTGGCCTATCAGGTATTCCGGCATGTCCAGGTACGGATCCTGGCATGGCAGGATCCCTGGAGCGTGATCGATTCTTCGGGTTATCAGATTACCCAGTCCTTGTTCGCCATTTCCAACGGCGGCTTGTTTGGCCTGGGGCTGTATAAGGGCAATCCCCTTTCTATTCCCTTTGTGGAGGCTGATTTTATTTTTTCTGCCGTAGCGGAAGAACTAGGGATTTTCTTTGCCGTCTGCCTGATCCTGATATGTCTCAGCTGCTTTACGATGTTCATGAATATCGCCTCCGGCCTGAAGGAGAAGTTTTACCGGCTGATTGCCTTCGGCCTTGGCATCACTTACATATTCCAGATTTTCCTGACGATCGGCGGGGGAACCAAATTCATCCCGTTGACAGGAGTCACCCTGCCGCTGATCAGTTACGGAGGCAGCTCCGTCCTGACAACGATGATCATGTTTTCCGTTATCGAAGGGCTTTATATCATCAGGCAAGACGAAGAAGCCAGGAAACAGCTGAGGAAAAAGCGCTATCTCAAAAGAATCAAGAAAATAAGTGTCCCGGAACCGGACATAAGTCCTGAACCGGCAACAGACTGAGTTTCCTGCCGGAAACTCAATGATACATATTACAAACAAGGGAGCTATATTCGATGACAATGGAGAAGACCCCTCATAAGTCTAAAAAGCCAGCCGATCACCGGATCAAAAAATCAAATCGGCAGATCACGTCTGTCACCTGGGCCTTTGTCCTGCTTATGTTAGGGATGACCGGCTATATCTGTTATTATTCTTTTGCCAACAAACAGGAGATGACGAACAACGTCTATAACGGCATGCAGAATATCCTGATGGCCCAGAATACCCGCGGAGCCATCCTGGCCAGAGACGGAGAGGTTCTGGCCGAGACCCAGACAGCGGATGACGGCCAAGAGGTGCGGATTTATCCTTATGGCAACTTGTTTTCCCACGTGGTAGGCTTTGACACGAAAGGGCGGTCGGGCATCGAGGCTTCGGCTAACTATTACCTGATCCAGTCCAACGCCTTGCTTTCCCAGAAGGCGGAAAATGCCGCCGCCGGCCGGAAGAACCCCGGCGACAGTGTTACTACGACATTACAGGTGGATATTCAGGACGTGGCCTCCCATGCCCTGGGTGTCTATAAAGGCGCGATCATCGTGACGGTCCCGGCGACCGGCGAAATCCTGGCGATGGTGTCAAAACCGGATTTTTCACCATCCGAGATTCCGCTGATCTGGGACGACCTGATTGAAGATGAAGACAGCAGCGTTCTGCTGAACCGGGCTACCCAAGGGCTTTACCCTCCGGGATCGACGTTCAAGATCATCACCTCGCTGGAATATTTGCGGCAGAATGACCTGGATGTTTCCGGCTACCGTTTTAACTGTCCGGGATATTATGTCAGCGGGGAGGAGCGGATCAACTGTTATCACGGCAGTGCCCACGGACAGGTCGATTTTAACGTTTCCTTTGCCAAGTCCTGTAACAGCTCCTTCGCCAATATCGGCCTGTCGCTGGAACGGGAAGGTTTTGCCGGGTCGCTCGGCCAGCTGCTGTTTAATCAGGAACTGCCGCTGGCGATGAATTATAACCAAAGCCGGCTCAGCCTTACGGAGGATATGCCGGAAGCGGCCATGATGCAGGTCACCATCGGGCAAGGCAAGACTCAGATCACGCCGGCTCATCTGAATATGATCACCTGTGCTGTCGCCAACAACGGTGTCCTGATGGTTCCCTATGTCGTCGATTCGGTGAAAGACATTAACGGCAACGTCATCAAGCAGTTTGAGCCGGAAGCCTATGGCGAGCTGATGAGCGAAGAGGAAGCCCAGATCCTGGGGCAGCTGATGGAAAATGTCGTGGAAAGCGGCACAGCAACGCGGCTGCGTGACAGCAGCTATACGGCGGCCGGCAAAACCGGGTCGGCTGAGTTCGGGACCGTCAAAGGCGAGAGCCATGCCTGGTTTACCGGCTATGCGCCGGCCGACGACCCGCAGATCTGCGTGACGATCATTATTGAAGGAGCCGGGGCCGGCGGAGATTATGCGGTGCCGATAGCCAAAAGAATATTTGATGCTTATTTAAACTGAAGACAGCAAGATGGCCTGAGATTCCTGACCGAACGACGGATTTTCAGGGATTCCTAACAGATCGACTGGATTTCCAAGGATTCATTGATGCTTAAGTCAATTAGCAGGCCGTCGGGGTACTTGACGATCGGCCGGGATATGGCCGACGGATTTATTCTCGCCACCTCGGCCTGCTGGCCGTTGCTTAACAGAACCGAATTCCCTGCCATATGTTCAGCGATATGCAGCAGAATGGGCTTGAGCAGCCGTTCGTCATACTTATCCGGCCCGCTTTCTTCAAAACTGGCGATTACCTGAAAAGGATGCTTCGACTGCCGGTAGATACGGGCGGAAGTCATGGCTTCATAGGAATCTATGATGGCCACCAGCTTGGCAAACATATCGATCTGCGATCCCTTCAGCCGGGAAGGATAGCCGGAACCGTCACAGCGTTCATGATGCATCAGGGTCGCTTTGATAATGTGCTGGTCAAGCTCTAAGTCTTTTAACAGCTCAAAGCCCAGCAGGGTGTGGGTCTTCATTTTCATGAACTCCACATCCGTCAGCTTGTCCGGCTTCCAAATCAGGGAATTGGGCAGCCGCAGCTTGCCGATGTCATAACAGAAACCGCACTGGATCAAGACATCGGTGTTTTCCGGAGACAGATTAAGCCAGCGGGCAAATACACCGGCGATCAGCGCCGAATTGAGACAATGGGCGTGGGTCATGTCGTCTTCGCTGGGAAGCATGTTGTACAAATAGTCCAGGATCTTGATTTGATCCTCGACCTGATCGGCGATATCATGATAGATCTTCATCAGCTGTTTCATGACGATCGGGACCCGGTTGGTAGTAAAATGGATCATCATGCCTTTATAAACGGGCATTACCTTGTCATAGGCTTCGCTGAACCGGATAAATCCCGGGCTCAGCCTTGTCTTTTCAAAATATGTAGTCGCATAGTCGAGCTCTTCCATGACCGTGACCACGACGACGGAGTAAAGATTAAGCTTTCGGATCACGTTGGCATCAACCTTAGTACCGGCCGTAAATACCAGCTCATTGCGGTAATTATAGATGTCCGCAGCGATTTCCATACCCGGCTTCAGTGCCATAGTGGCAATATTTTTCATAATTTTCCCCATATCCGCCGCAGCGGACTCCTAAGGGAAACGCTGATGCAGCGTTTCCCGCGCCGGATTTATGGCACAAAGTGCCAGTTTCCACTGTAAATCCGTGCGCATCCCGCGGAGCGTCTAAGGAAATACTGATTGAATCAGTGTTTCCTTAGTTATAACGCATTCCGATATTTACGGCATGTCAAAAAACTATCATTATGATATATTAAAGTATAAAGGATTAAGCGGATACAGTCAATTTCTACTTTTGAAAAATAAATAAGTATGATATGATTATATTTGCGGTATAATTATGGACAGGCTGATGTCTATGCAAATACTGGTTTGATCAGCATTTCTCCATAAAGACTCTGGGGCATGACTATAGTACAGATATAGGTATAGGTAATATGTACAGATATAGGTATAGGTAATATGTACAGGTAAAGGGATAGGTAATATGTACAGGTAAAGGGCTAAGTATGAAATTTTATAAAAATCTTTACGTCGGTGAAACGGTCAAGAATCCGGCAAAAGTAAAATGGAAACTGAAACATCGGGCAGGACAGCTGAATATCTACGTAATTGCCTTTGCCGAGGGAAGTGACCAGCTGGAGTTTTATCATTGTGCTTTTCTGAAGCAAAAGTATTATCGAAAACATGCGCCTTATATCGTCGGGATTGCCAACGGACGGGAAGAGGCAGTGGGGATTGTGGAACAGATCGCCGTGGAGTGCTTTAAGTCAGGCAGGGACGGCAATCTGAAAGATTATTTGCTTGCGGGGATTTGATATGCTTGCAGTATTGTTGACTATCTTGAAAGTAATAGGGATTATTGTGCTGGCGCTGATTTCCTTGCTGGTTTTCTTGCTGATACTGGTTTTGTTTGTCCCAGTGCGGTACCGGATCAAAGGATACCGGAAAATCGGGATGGAATCGCCTGTGTACGTGAGGATTAAGGTGACCTGGCTCATTCACATTGTCAGGGTGCTTTTTGCTTACCCGGAAGCGGCTTATGTAAAAGTCAAGGTCTTGTTCTTTACTGTATTCAACTCATCCAAGATGAAAGAAAAAGAAAGCAGTGCGGAGCTTCCGACAGATTTCGAACAGGAAAGTAATGACGGCCATTCCACAAACACTCCTGATAATAATTCAGCGGACAGCAATACCGCCAGTCAGACCATAACGGCCCACGAGGAAGCCGCAGATTCCGGAACGAGCGCCGGCACAGATACTGGAATGAGTACCGGTACGGATCCCGGCATCGGACCTGACAGTGCGGAAAGCGACAGCAAAACCAAGAAGAGCTGGAAAACCCCCTTCATTGCGATCAGGGACAAAATAAAAAATATATGGTACACAATCTTAAAAATCTATGATAAAATAAAAGATACAGTTTTTAATATCCGCTACTATATTGATGTCATTAAGAGCGATGAGTTCAAAGAGGCCTTTTCTTTATGTTCCAGACAGCTGAAACGGATATTTAAGAGTATAAGGCCCCGGCAGGCAAAGGTGAATCTGGCCGTGGGAATGAAAGATCCGAGGCAGACCGGACAAATTTTAGAATTATATAGTATTTTGTATCCGCTGATAGGCAATAATGTTTTTATAATGCCGGATTTTGATCAGGAGCTGACGGACAACCGGATCGAAGGAGACTTTTATTTTAAGGGAAGAATCTCCGTTCATGTGCTGCTACGGGCGGCATGGAAGGTCTACAGGGACAAGAATATCCGTAAAATAATTAAGTTATTGAAAAGGGAGGGCACGTAATGGCTGAAAATAATTTTAACAGTGTCATCGATTCTCTGATGCGAGGAATGAATTCCGTTCTTTCTGCTAAAACGATTGTCGGTGAACCCACACAGATAGGCGATGTTATCATTTTACCATTAATGGACATGACATTCGGAGTGGCTGCCGGCGCCTCTGCGGGAGACAAGAAAAACGGCGGAGCCGGGGCATTCAGCGGAAAACTGACACCCAGCGCAGTCCTTGTCATCAAAGGCGGTAATACCAAGCTGGTAAATATCCGCAACCAGGATTCACTGACGAAGATACTTGACATGATTCCTGATCTGGTGGACAAGTTTACCAAACCCAAAGAAGAAGAGATCATTAAGGATGCCGATGCCGTTGACATCGCCTTTCCGGATGGTAAATGACATCATTTGACGGTAAGCGGCATAGGATAAACAAAAGAACATAAGTAGGGATTATCCATGCAGAGGATGATAGGATTTATAGCATTTTGGATTGCTGTCGGCATGTTGCTTATGTTTTTTTTATCTAACCGCTTTGTCGCTTTGATTATTATTGCCTTACTGTTGCTGATAGGGTATAATTTTTATTATTGTGACTAAAGGAGTCAATGTGGACACGATCAAAATGGACAAGGTGGCAGAACCGATAGAAGGCAAGACGTTTGAGGAAATCCTTGTACACGGAAGCAGGGAAGAGCTGGATATTCTGAAATCATGGCTGTTTGCGGAAAATGTCCGGATTGAAACGGCCCGCAATGAGCTGACGAGCATACAGCACAAATTCGTTACCGAGAGAAAACAGTTTCAAGACGAAATGAAAGAGCTCAATCATAAGCTGGTCGTCGAAAGGAAACGTCTCAAGGAAGACACGGCATTCTTTGACAAAAAAATGGAGATCCTGAAAAGCGGCTTCAGTCAGTTGGACATGGACAAGCGAAAATTTGAAAAAGAAAAAACCCAGTTCCTGAACGAGAAAGAAGCCGCCGCCCGTGATGTTACCTACGGACGGTATAATGAAACGATCGAGATTCTGTTTAAAGGGGTGAATAATCCTTTGTCCTTAAAGAAACGATATAAAGACCTGATCAAAATATTCCATCCGGACAATATGGCCGGTGACCATGAGATGGTTCTGGCGATCAACCGGTTGTTTGAGAAGCTCCGCAGTGAGTTTGAATATGAAAGACAGGCTTAAAGATTTTCAAAACAAAAAAGCGAGCAAGCTCGCTTGCAAGAACGCAGAGCGTTCTTCCCGAATGATTCACTCTTGCAGGAGCACTTTCCTATAGATATAGAATAAAAAAATCGGCAGTTGCCGATTTTTTGCCTGTAACCAGTTTATGCACGCTCAACTTTTCCAGATTTCAAACAAGCTGTACAAACGTGAAGTCGTTTAGAAGCTCCGTTGACGACACACTTAACTCTCTTGATATTAGAGTTCCAGATTCTGTTTGTTTTTCTATTAGAATGGCTTACATTATGCCCAAAATGAGCACCTTTCCCACAAATATCACACTTAGCCATCTTTGCACCTCCTAACCGGCAATATTCACAACAGTAGTATAATATCAGATAAACCGTCACAATGCAAGAAAAAAATAAAAAATGCCAATAATAATATAAGCTAAGGATGAAATTAAGTATTTCATTTTTCTCGTAATAAGGTTATAATATATCTTGGTTTTATATTTAATATAAGGAGGTCACCCATGAAAACTTCTTCTATGAATACACATATGGGAAATATACAAATCGATAACGAAGTAATTGCACAGTATGCCGGCTCAGTGGCCAATGAGTGCTTTGGTGTCGTAGGTATGGCAGGCATCAATGTAAGAGACGGACTGGTAAAGCTTCTGAAGATGGACAGCATGACCAGAGGGATCAGCGTAAGCGTCGTAAATAACCGACTGGTTCTGGAATTTCATGTCATAGTTTCCTATGGGGTAAGTATTCTCGCGGTTTCTGATAACCTGATCAGCAACGTGAAGTATAAAGTTGAAGAGTTTACCGGAATCGCAGTTGAAAAAATAAACATCTTTGTGGAAGGTGTACGAGTGATTGATTAAGGAGGATGTTATTGTGGGTAACAATACGATCGATGCACGCTTGCTTTCAAGGATGTTTTTGGCAGGTGCAAAAAAGTTAGAGGCCAGTAAAGAATGGATCAACGAGTTAAATGTTTTTCCGGTTCCGGACGGCGATACCGGAACAAACATGACATTGACCATTATGGCAGCCGCCAAAGAAGTGGCGGCCATGGAAGATGCCGACATGCTTACGATATGCAAGGCCATATCTTCCGGTTCCCTGCGCGGAGCCAGGGGGAATTCCGGTGTTATCCTGTCTCAGTTATTCCGCGGTTTTACGAAAGTCGTCAGGGATCATGATGAAATAACCATCCCTATTCTGACCGATGCCTTGGATAAAGCCGTAGAAACAGCTTATAAAGCTGTTATGAAGCCTAAAGAAGGGACGATACTGACCGTATCCCGGGGCGGGGCCGAAAAAGCACGGGCTCTTATGGAAGAAGGCACTGAAGACATGGCGTATTTCCTGGGAGAGATCATCAAGTATTCCGAGGAAGTCTTAAGCAAGACCCCGGAGATGCTTCCGGTCTTAAAACAGGCCGGCGTTGTCGACTCGGGCGGCCAAGGGTTGCTGGAAGTCCTGAAAGGTGCTTACGATATCTTTCTTGGCAAGGAACTGGATCTCACGATATCGGAAGCAAGACCGGCCATTACCTCGCAAAGTTTGGATGCCAAGGCGGACATGGATATCAAGTTCGGCTATTGTACGGAATTTATCATCATGCTGACCAGGAATTTTAATATCAAGCAGGAGATGGATTATAAAGCCTATCTGGAATCGATCGGTGATTCTATCGTTGTCGTGACCGACGATGACGTGGTGAAAGTTCATGTGCATACGAACGATCCCGGTCTGGCCATCCAGAAGTCTTTGAAATTCGGTGCTTTGTCCAACATTAAGATCGACAATATGCGCTTGGAACATCAGGAAACCTTGTTTAAGAAAACCCCTAATGCGCCTGCCGCAGCGCCTGGTAAGCCGGTGACAGCAAAACCGGCGGCGGAACTTCCCCGCAAGGAAGTCGGGTTTATCGCCGTATCGGCGGGTGCCGGTATCAATGAAATATTTACCGGCCTGGGTGTGGACTGCCTGATTGAAGGCGGGCAGACGATGAATCCCAGTACCGAGGACATGATGAATGCGATCAGTTGCGTGAATGCAGACCATGTTTTCATCCTTCCTAACAATAAGAACATCATCCTGGCGGCTAACCAAGCCAAGATGCTGGTAAAAGATAAAAATGTAATCGTGCTGCCGACCAAGACAGTGCCGCAGGGGATTACGGCGGTGATTAACTATGTAGCGGACCAGGGCATTGAAGAGAATACGCAGAATATGAACGAGGAAATTGCCAAGGTGAAGACCGGGCAAGTCACTTATGCGGTCCGTGATACTAACATAGAGGATAAGGAAATCAAACAGGGCGATTATATGGGGATCGGCGATGCCGGTATTTTGTCGGTAGGCCGCGACGTGGCAGAAGTGACTTATCAGATGATAGCGGATATCGCCAGTGATGCCAATGAACTGATCAGTATTTATTATGGGGAGGATATTGCGGAAGCCGATGCGGAAAAGCTGAAGCAGAAGGTCGCGGTTAACTTTCCTTCACATGATGTGGAACTGCAGTTTGGGGGACAGCCGATTTATTACTATATTGTTTCAGTCGAATAAAGGGTATGGGCTGCCGATGTGCGTAAGTGCATATCGGCAGTTATTGTATAGCTTCAGTTATCGTCTTCTGGGTTTGATTTCAGTGTGGTATAGGCATGGATATGGATATCAGGGAAATGAAAGGTATTGGCGACAAAACAGCGGGGCTGTTTCATAAGCTGGGTATTTACCGTGCTCAGGATGTGCTTCGGCATTATCCCAGGGATTATGATGCCTATGAGAAGCCGGTTCGGATAGCGGAGGCCCGGGTTGGGGAAATACATAGTTTTTATGGAACTGTGGCGGGTAGTGTGCAAAAGAAAAAAGTCCGGAATCTGACGATTATCAATGTAAGGGTCTGTGATGAGAGCGGCAGCTTGATGCTGACTTTTTTTAACATGCCCTATCTAAGCAAGATGCTTAAGACCGGCTCCGGTTATGTTTTCCGTGGGCGGGTGCAGGGGAAAGACGGCCTAGTTTTTATGGAACAGGCCAAGATCTTTAAGGCAGATGAGTATGGACTGTTGGAAGGGCGTCTGCTTCCCAGGTATCCGGTTACGGCGGGGCTTACTAATAATACGGTTATGAAAGCGGTGAAACAGGTTCTTTCCCTGTATCCGTCGGATGAAGATGTGATACCGGAGAGGATGAGGGTAGAATATCAGCTGGAGGATTACCGGCGTGCGGTGGCGGATATTCATTTTCCGGAGCGGGCGGAGGATGTTTACCGGGCCCGGAGGAGACTGGTATTTGATGAGTTTTTTTTGTTTATTATTGCTGTCCGGCGGCTGAAGGAACAGGTTGAGGCGGCGGACAGTACCGCGGTGATGATTGAAGTGGCGGATACAAATCGTCTTTTGGAGGGACTGCCGTACCGGCTGACAAAGGCTCAGATGCGGGTGTGGGGAGAGATACAGGATGACTTGTCCGGTCAATGTGTGATGAACCGGCTGGTTCAGGGCGATGTGGGCTCGGGGAAAACGATCATTGCTTTTTTGGCTTTGTTGATGTGTGTTGCCAATGGTTATCAGGGAGCGTTGATGGCACCTACTGAAGTTTTGGCGATGCAGCATTTTAAGGCGATTGAGGAGATGGTGAAGCGATATGGGCTTCCGTTCAGGCCGGTGTTATTGACAGGATCCATGAGTGCTGCTTCAAAAAGGGCGGCGTATGAGCAAGTGAAAGACGGGCATGCTAATGTGGTGTTGGGGACGCATGCTTTGATCCAGGAGAAGGTGGAGTATAAGAACCTGGCTTTGGTTATTACTGATGAGCAGCATCGGTTCGGGGTCCGCCAGCGGGAAAGTCTGGCAGGAAAAGGGGAAAACGTCCATGTTTTGGTTATGAGTGCGACGCCGATTCCGCGGACGCTGGCGATTATTATGTATGGCGATTTACATCTGTCGGTGATTGACGAGCTGCCGGCCGACCGGCTGGCAATAAAAAACTGTGTTGTTGACACACATTATCGGGAAACCGCATATAAATTTATTATTGGAGAAGTCGAAAAGGGGCGTCAGGTTTATGTTATATGCCCGATGGTGGAAGAGGGCGAGCTGGAGGGTGTTGAAAATGTAACGGATTATACGGAGAAGTTAAGGCAGCGGCTTCCGGAGCGTATTCAGCTGGCGGCTTTGCATGGGAAAATGCGGCCGGCGGAAAAAAACCGTATCATGGAAGAATTTGCGGCGCATAATATAGATATTATCGTGGCGACGACGGTAATTGAAGTGGGAATCAATGTTCCTAATGCTACGGTTATGATGGTGGAAAATGCCGAAAGATTCGGGCTGGCGCAGCTTCATCAGTTACGGGGCCGGGTCGGCCGAGGCGGGCACCAGTCTTACTGCATTTTTGTCAACGGGTCGGACAGAGAGGAAACTATGAAGCGGCTGAAGATACTGAATCAGTCCAACGACGGGTTCTTTATTGCCGGGGAAGACCTGCGGCTGAGAGGGCCGGGGGACCTGTTCGGCATCCGGCAGAGCGGGATTATGGATTTTAAGATCGGCGATATTTTTCAGGATGCTGATATTCTGAAAGCGGCAGCTGATGCCGCGGATCAGCTGATGAAGGATGACCCTTTGCTGGCCCGGGAGGAAAATCGGCTGCTAAAAAGATATATAGAAGATGGTGTGTTGAATTTTGTTGACTTTAGAACCATCTGACAGTAAGATATTAATTGAAATATTAGAAAGGTAAGATCATTATGGCTAAAATTGCGATAGTAACTGACAGTAACAGCGGGATCACTCAGAAACAGGGAGAAGAATTGGGCATCTTTGTGCTGCCGATGCCGTTTATGATAAATGAAGTGACTTTTTTTGAAGATATATCGCTTTCTCAGGAAGAGTTCTATAGCAAGCTGAAATCGGGTGCCGATGTCGTGACTAGCCAGCCGGCTCCGGCGAATGTTAAGAAACTGTGGGACAGTATCCTGATCAATTATGATGAGATCGTACATATCCCTATGAGCAGCGGGCTGTCCAGCTCCTGTGAAAGTGCGTCTTTGTTGGCGAAGGACTATGGCGGCAAGGTGCAGGTGGTGGATAATCTGCGGATTTCGGTGGTGCAGGAACAGTCGGTAAGGGATGCTTTACAGCTGATTGGGGCCGGGAAAAATGCGGCTCAGATCAAAGAGATCCTGGAAGCGGACAAATATAACTGCAGTATTTATATTATGCTGGACACTCTATATTATTTGAAAAAGGGCGGGCGTATCACCCCGGCGGCGGCGGTGCTGGGTACGGTGCTGAAAATCAAGCCGGTGCTGCAGATCCAAGGCGACAAGCTGGATGCTTTTGCCAAAGCACGTACTGTCAAGCAGGGTAAGAATATTATGATCAATGCTATTTCCCTTGATATGCAGAACCGTTTTGGCGGCATCAGCGATGAGAATGTGAGGCTTCATATTGCCCATACGGAACGAGCAGCGGAAGCCGAACAGCTGAAAGCAGAGCTTTCCGGTATCTTTCCGGGGATTGCGATCAATGCCGACCGCCTGTCTTTAAGCGTTGCCTGTCATATCGGCCCGGGGGCGCTGGCGATTGCCTGTAGCAAGAAATTAGCTGTGGCGAAAAATTAGCTGTCGCGATAATCAACTGTAGCGATAATCAACTGTAGCGAAATTAACTGTAGCGAAAATTAAAATGAAAGAGGTTGTAGCTATGGCTTCAGTAGTCAACAACTATGATGCTTCCAGTATTACCGTACTGGAAGGACTTGAGGCGGTACGGAAACGTCCGGGGATGTATATCGGCAGCGTTTCTACCAGAGGCCTGAACCATCTGATCTATGAAATCGTAGATAATGCGGTGGACGAGCATCTGGCCGGGTTCTGTTCCTTGATCCGCGTAACACTGGAAGCCGACGGCTCCGCCACCATAGAAGATAACGGGAGAGGAATACCGGTAGGCATGCATGAAAAAGGCGTCAGCGCCGAGCGGCTTGTTTTTACCACCTTGCATGCGGGCGGCAAATTTGACAATAGCGCCTATAAGACCAGCGGCGGCCTGCATGGTGTGGGTTCGTCGGTGGTAAATGCATTGTCCTCCTATCTGACCGTCAAGGTGAAAAACGGTGGTTTTATTTATGAGGATCGCTATGAAAGAGGCAATCCCACCATTGAGCTGACTGACGGCCTGCTCCCTGTGGTCGGGAAAAGCCGGGAGACCGGCACAGCCATTAACTTCCTGCCGGACGACACGATCTTTGACAAGACCCGGTTCCGGGAGGAGGATGTCAAAAGCCGGCTTCACGAGACGGCTTATCTCAATCCGGAGCTGACCATTGTTTTTGCGGACAAGCGTAAAAGTGAGCCGGAGGTCATCGAGTTCCATGAGCCCGAAGGAATCGTCGGTTTCATCAAGGAAATGAACAAATCCAAAGAAGTCGTTCATGATATTATTTATTACCGCGGCGAGAGTGAAGGTATCACCGTAGAGGCGGCTTTTCAGTATGTCAATGAGTTCCATGAAAATGTCCTGGGCTTCTGTAACAATATCTATAATGCCGAAGGCGGGACCCATCTGACCGGCTTCAAGGCCACCTTTACCAATATCATCAACAGCTATGCCCGCGAACTGAATCTGTTAAAAGAAAGAGATGCCAATTTTACCGGGGCGGATGTCCGTAACGGCATGATGGCGGTGATCTCGATCAAGCATCCCGATCCCCGCTTTGAAGGCCAGACGAAAACCAAGCTGGACAACCAGGATGCCGCCAAAGTAGTCGGCAAGATCACCGGCGACGAGATCGGACGGTATTTTGACCGCAACCTAGAGACGCTTAAGAACATCATCGGCTGTGCCGAGAAAGCGGCCAAGATCCGCAAGACCGAGGAAAAAGCCAAGACCAACATGCTGACGAAGCAGAAGTTCTCGTTTGATTCCAATGGTAAGCTGGCTAACTGCGAATCCAAGGAGGCTTCCCGCTGCGAGATTTTTATTGTCGAGGGCGATTCGGCCGGCGGCAGTGCCAAAACCGCCCGGAACCGTAATTTTCAGGCGATACTGCCGATCCGCGGAAAGATCCTGAATGTGGAAAAGGCCAGTATCGACAAAGTCCTTGCCAATGCGGAAATCAAAACCATGATCAATGCATTCGGCTGCGGGTTTTCAGAAGGCTACGGCAATGACTTTGATATCGCAAGGCTCCGCTATCATAAAATCATTATCATGGCCGATGCCGATGTGGACGGGGCTCATATCTCGACCCTGCTGCTGACCTTGTTTTATCGCTTTATGCCGCAGCTGATTTTTGAAGGCCATGTATACATTGCCATGCCGCCGCTTTATAAGGCCATGCCCACCAAAGGCGCGGAAGAATACCTTTACGATGACAAAGCCCTGGACAAGTACCGGAAAAGACACAAAGGCCCTTTTACCCTGCAAAGATATAAAGGGCTCGGAGAAATGGATGCTGACCAGCTCTGGGAAACCACTTTGAATCCCGAAACCAGAATGCTAAAGCTGGTAGAGATCGAGGATGCCCGCATGGCTTCCGAGGTGACGGAAATGCTGATGGGTACGGAAGTGCCACCGCGGAGAGCCTTTATTTATCATCATGCGGATGACGCGGAACTGGATATTTGATGTGATTTTTCTTGCAGTAATATTTCGTAAAATTAATTTCATTTATAAATAATTGAAAAGCAGAATCAAGGGGATAGTACAGAGACGTAAGTCGAATCAGAGCGGAGAGCAGATCACATGGATGACAGGATCATCAAAACAGAATATTCTGACGTAATGCAGAAATCATATATCGATTATGCGATGAGCGTCATCATCGCCAGGGCTCTGCCCGATGTCCGGGACGGCCTGAAGCCGGTTCAGCGGCGGACGCTTTATGACATGTATGAACTGGGGATCAGACATGACCGGCCTTACCGAAAAAGTGCCCGTATCGTAGGTGACACCATGGGCAAATACCATCCTCACGGCGACAGTTCGATCTATGACGCCTTGGTCGTGATGACCCAGGACTTTAAAAAAAGCCTGCCGCTGGTCGACGGCCACGGCAATTTTGGCAATATCGAAGGCGACGGCGCCGCCGCCATGCGCTATACCGAGGCCAGGCTGGAACAAGTCACCCAGCTGGCGCTGCTGGCGGATCTGGACAAAAATGTCGTAGACTTTGTCCCGAACTTCGACGAAACGGAAACGGAACCGGCGGTCCTGCCGGCCCGCTTTCCCAACTTACTGGTCAACGGAGCCGAAGGCATCGCCGTAGGCATGGCAACCAGCATCCCGCCCCATAACCTGGCCGAAGTCATCGACGCTGCCAAGGCCTATATGCTCAATGAAAATATCAGCACCAAAGAACTGATGAACCATATCAAGGGACCGGATTTTCCTACCGGAGGCATCGTCATCAACAAAGATGACTTGGCGGAGATCTACGAAACCGGGACCGGCAAGATCAAAATCCGCGGCAAAGTGGAGATTGAGCGCGGCAAGAACGGCAAGACCAATCTCGTGATCACGGAAATCCCTTATCCGATGATCGGTGCCAACATCGCCAAATTCCTGTCCGACGTAGCCGCCTTATACGAAAGCAAGAGAACCCAGGATATCGTGGATATTTCCAACCAGACCTCCAAGGAAGGCATCCGCATCGTCATCGAGCTCCGCAAAGACGCCGACATCGACAACTTTACCAATCTTCTTTATAAAAGAACCCGGCTGGAAGACACCTTTGGGGTCAATATGCTGGCGATTTCCCATGGCCGTCCCGAAACCATGGGCATAAAGGCCATTATCCGGGAAAACGTGGATTTCCAGTATGAAGTTGCCAAAAGGAAATATACCACCCTGCTGGAAAAAGAACGGGAAAAAAAGGAAATCCAGGAGGGCCTGATCCGGGCCTGCAATGTCATCGACCTGATTATTGAGATCTTACGCGGCTCCAAAGACCGCAATATGGCCAAAGCCTGTCTGGTAGAGGGCAAGATCGACAGCATCAAGTTCCGTTCCAAAGAGTCCAAGATCATGGCCACCCAGCTGAACTTCAGTGAAAAGCAAGCCAACGCCATTCTGGAAATGCGCCTTTACCGGCTGATCGGCCTTGAAATCGAGGCTTTGATCAACGAGCATGAGGAAACTATTGCCAACATCTACCGTTACGAAGACATCCTTGACCGGAAAGACGCCATGGTTCAGGTACTGGTCAACGAACTGGACGAGATCAAGAAGAAATTTGGCCGTCCCCGGAGAACAGTCATCGAAAATCGGGCAGAAGCCGTCTATGAAGAAAAGAAAATCGAAGAGATGGAAATCATCTTCCTGATGGATCGCTTCGGCTATGCCAAGACGATCGACATGCCCACCTACGAACGAAACAAAGAGGCCGCCGACAGTGAAAACAAATACGTCTTGCCATGCAAGAATACCGGCCGCGTCGGCATCTTTACCAATACCGGCCAATTATATACCATAAAGGTTCTTGACCTGCCCTTCGGTAAATTCCGTGACAAGGGCATCCCGGTCGACAATGTCAGCAACTATAACTCCGAAAAAGAAACCATTGTCTGCATTACCAGCCAGACCAGCCTGAACCTTTACCGCCTGTTGTTCGTGACCCGGCTGTCGATGATGAAAGTGGTGGACGGCGGCGAATTCGATGTCGCCAAGCGTACCGTGGCCGCCACCAAGCTGATGGAGGGGGACGAAGTCATCGACGTGGAGATCCTCGACGAGCAGCGTAACATCGTGCTCCGGTCCGCTGCCGGATTTTTCCTGCGCTTCCCCGTTGAAGACATCCCGGAGAAGAAAAAAGGGGCCGTCGGCGTCCGGGGCATGAAGCTGAATCCCGGCGACACGGTGGATGCCGTGTACTATACCCGCAACACAGTAGATACGGTAATCGAATATAACGGAAAAAACATGGAGCTCAACCGCTTAAAGCTGGGCAAACGTGATTCCCGTGGCGTCAAGGTGCGTAAATAATAACAGAAAATAAAACAGAGGATAAAGAAGAAAACTATGACAACCATGACAATCATTATATATTGTGCCCTCGTTTTAGTTATTGTCGTTATTTTATTGGTTGCTATGAAATTCATCAGGATAAAACACCAGGACTGGATACCGGAAGAAGAGATCGGAGCTTTTGTCGGAGCAAATTCAGATTTTTATCTTACCAAGTGGAAAGAACGGCAAGGTCGCTTTCATAAAGGATGGAACTGGTCAGCGGCATTTTTCGGCGTAGAATGGCTTTTCTATAGAAAACTCTATTTCAAGGGTATGGTAATGTTTTTCGGCTTCTGGTATCTCTCGAGGTATTCCCGGTCGGTGCCTGTTTCTGTTTTGCTATGGCTTCCTTTTTGCCTTGCATGTCCTCCATGCCAGCATGTATAATATATTGGACTGCTGTAATACAGCAGCCCAGATGGGAGCAGATATGAGAGTAATAGCAGGAAGTGCGAGAAGCCTTAAACTTGTCGCGCCGGAAGGAATTGATACCAGGCCGACGACTGACCGTATCAAAGAAACCCTTTTCAATATCCTCCAGTCACGGATTGCCGACAGCGTGGTAATCGACTTGTTTGCCGGAAGCGGCGCCTTGGGAATCGAAGCCCTCAGCCGCGGGGCCGCCCATGCTTATTTCGTGGAAAACAATGTGGCGGCCTACAAATGTATCCAGGAAAACCTCCGCTTCACCAGATTAGAGGACAAAGCCACGGTATTAAAACAAGATGCTGCCGTTGCCCTGGACATGATCAAAGAGACGAAAGCCGGCCTGATATTCATTGACCCGCCTTACCAGAAAGGCTACGAAGAAAAAATCCTGCCGCTTCTTGCCCAAATGAATTATGTGAGCAGTAATACCCTAATAATTTTAGAAGCCGACAGGCAACATCCCCTGCATACAGACTTCTTGCCTCCGGGATTGGCTGTTACCAGAGAGAAAACCTACAAAACGAACCGCCATCTTTTTATAGAGAAATGCTAGTTATAGTGTTTCACAAGCAGGAAGTAACGAAAAGATATAATAAACAAACGAGGTGAATCCCATGAAAAAAGCAATCTACCCCGGCAGCTTTGACCCCCTTACTTTGGGTCATATGGATGTCATAACCCGAGCGGCAGGCATGTTTGACCACATTATCGTCAGTGTCCTGAATAATAACGAAAAGAGTCCATTGTTTTCCGTGGAAGAACGTGTTACTATATTAAAGGAAGAGACCCGGCAATTGCCTAACGTAACGGTTGACTCATTCAGCGGCCTGCTGATCAACTATGCCCAGAAGAAGGATGTCCATGTAATCATCCGTGGCTTGCGGGCCATAACCGACTTTGAATACGAACTGCAGATGGCACAGACCAACCGGATCCTATCAAACGGCAAAGTAGACACCGTGTTTTTGACAACCAGTCTGGAATATGCTTATCTCAGCTCATCCAGTGTGAGGCAGATTGCCAGTTTTGACGGCGACATCTCTATGTGTGTTCCGCCTATAGTGGCAGGCGCGGTATATAGAAAATACGGCTTGAGACAGCAGGACATAGAATAATAGATGCGGGAGGGAATATCATGAGCAGCAGAATAGAGCAGTTGATTGATGAAATAGAAGAGTATATTGAGGGCTGTAAATACCAGCCGCTATCCAATACGAAGATTATCGTAAATAAAGAAGAAATAGATGAGCTGATCCGGGAACTCCGCATGAAAACACCGGACGAGATCAAGCGGTATCAGAAGATCATAACCAATAAAGAGGCGATCCTGAACGATGCCCGCAACAAAGCCAAAACCTTGATTGACGAAGCTACCGTACATACCAACGAACTGATCAGTGAGCATGAAATCATGCAACAGGCTTATGCCCAGGCACATGAAGTGGTAACGCTGGCGACCAATCAGGCTCAGGAGATCCTGGACACCGCCACAATGGAGGCCAACAATGTCCGGTCTGCGGCCATGCAGTATACAGACGAAATATTAGCCAATCTGGAAACCCTGCTGAATCAGACGATCAATACTACCAACTCGCATTACGACAGCTTTATCGGCAATTTAGGCAATTATCTGGATATCGTACGGACCAACCGTATGGAATTAAATCCTCCGGAAGCAGAACTGCTGGATGAGGCCTCGATGGCGGCGATACCTGATGAAGATGATGTCGTGCCGGCTGCTCTGAATATTATGTGAGGAAATGCGTACATTAACATCAGCGATAAGTTGACAGCAATGAGATAACAGAGATTAAGATAAAGCTATAAGCATCAGTGTTAATAACAGCAATCCAACAATCCCATAATACGAATAGCAATTCCAGTAAACATGCTCCCCCTATGATAAAAGATGAATACCATCGACAGTCATAAGGGGAAAATCTTGATATAAGGGGAAATTACAAGTTACAAGTTTTATGCATGAAATTCACAGTTGTGCAGGTAAGGGTAAAACAGATTCATGGGAAAAAGATCAAGCAGTCTATATTTCAACAAAGCAGCCGGAAAATTTATTATCTGTTTTTTTCTGATGCTGGTTCTTCCTCTTCTCAAAGTCCATGCAGATGATCCGATTGTTATTGTGATTGACCCGGGGCATGGCGGCGAGAATCTTGGTGCTGAATACAGCCAATACACCGAAAAATATATGAATATGGCAGTAGCCCGGGCTATGAAAGAAGAACTGGAAAAATATGAGGGCGTTGTCGTTTATCTGACACATGAGTCAGCGGATGTAGACATGGAACTGATCGAAAGGGCGGAATTTGCCAGCGAAAAAAACGCTGATATCCTTTTCAGCCTGCATTTCAACATGTCGCAATGGCATAATTATTTTGGTGCCGAGGTATGGGTGTCGGCTTTTGACCAGTACTATGCCCAAGGCCATGCATTTGCTCAGATCGAGATGGACATGCTGACCGATCTGGGTCTGTATTCCCGTGGCATCAAGACCCGGCTGAACGACAGGGAGGAAGATTATTACGGGATTATCAGGGAAAGCCGGAAACTGGGACTGAATGCCGTTCTGATCGAACACTGTCACTTGGATCAGGCAAATGACCAGCCTTTTTATAGCCGTGATGCCGCCCAGCTGAAAGAATTCGGACGGCTGGATGCCACAGCGGCGGCGAAGTACTTCCGGCTGCGTTCTGAAGAGCTGGGCGTCGATTATAGCGACTATCCGGTTCCGGCAGTTGATGTTCCAAGTGCCGCGGTCAAACCGGATCTATCCCCTCCCGATGTCTGTGTCCTGGAAATGGACCATCTGGATGAAACTAGCGGCGAAGCGATATTCACCCTTACGGCGCAAGATTATGAAAGCCGGATATTATATTATTGCTACAGTCTTGACGGCGGGCAGAGCTATATGCCGCTTGAGCCGTTTCCAGAAGCAGAAAACGCCATATCCTTTACCGTCATGCTTCCATTTGAACAGAACCTCTTGATCTGTGTCGAAGCCCACAATGCCTTTGACCAGGAAACGGTAAGCAATGTATTAGAAATCACGGCTCTTCCCGACATCATGAATCAGCATGAGGAGCCGGAGATTGATATCGAGGCTGAAAACAGCGAAAATACAGATGCCGGATCAGCAAAAACAGAATCGGGGGCGGAAGCTGATACGGAAGCGGATAGAAATACCGAAGAAATGATGAAGGAAGAAAAAACGGCAGAAACTGAGATGGATGAAATCTCCTTGGAGGAACTGGCGGCCAACCTTCGGACCAGCCAAGAACAACTCAGTCAGGTCACATATGTTTATTTTGGGATAATCATTGCAATCAGCCTAATGATTTTGGTATTGATGATATTGGTGGCCAAAATCATTATGACAAAAAGGCTATATAAAAGCAAAAGCAATTTGGGCAGCAAAAGTGCCGGAAGTAAAAAAAATAAAATTAATAAAACGAATAAAAGTAATAAAATAAGCTATGATGATAGAAGCAATAACGACAGAAGTAATGGCAGAAATAATAATGACAGAAGTAATAATGATAATGAAAGTTCAGGAGTTGACTGATGAGAAAAAGGCTTTCTTTACTTGTGTTTATAATCATAATATTACATTTTCTAATCGCCTGTTCAGACACTGCCATACCTTCAGGATCACTTGAAGAAATAACAGCAAAGGAAGCGGCATACGAAGTGCTGTTAACGCAATTCTTTGATGATGCTGCAGTTTCGGATGAGGTGCGGGAACGTTTTGCTGAGGCAGTTGACGGCAATGCGGAAGCTCAAAAGTGGATAGACGATTATGAAGGCGACGGCTTAAACTGGTCGATCAGAAATGCTGTATTTCCATATAGTAACGGCAATCATCCTTATACGGAGGAAGAAAGCAAGTACCACATCGGCATGCTCTATTACGAAGGTGATGACTATGTTGGCTTTATTCAAGATAAAGCAAAGGCATTTGAGTGGTTCCGGCTTTCTGCGGACCTAGGCAGTTCCGATGGAGCGGTATGGGCCGGTGACATGGCACGTTATGGCGACGGAATAACCGCAGACGAACAGGCTGCGTTTGATTTCTACATTCAGGCGGCAGACATCCGCCCCGACGCAGTGGCTTCCGAGCGGCTAGGTGATTGTTACAATGAGGGAATCGGTACTGTTGCCGACAGGAAAAAGGCATTTGGTCATTATCTGGACAGCGCGCTTATGGGATATGCCCCTGCACTTTATAAATTAAGCGATTTTGCCGGGGAAGCCGATATGGATCTGTCTGCTCTTTATAAAGCAGCCAGTACTTCAGACTATTCCGGCGGTTACTGGGCGATAGCCTATGGCGGCCTTGATGACTATTCTGCCAGTCAATCCAAGCAAGATCTGATAAATCAACTGTCAGAACTCTGGATGAGCGGAAACGATGACTCGGCACTCCATATGCAGGCAGCGTTAAATTCTGATGATAATTTCTCCGGTGCCTTCGTAGAAGCTTTGATACGAACTGTATATAGCTATTCCTATCATGTTTTTGCCAATGAGAACGGCCTGCGGCCAAATCGTGATTATGAAGATGCGCAGAACATCCGGTTTGCGCCGCTTGATAACCTGGCGCCAGAAGATGGCTATTGGGAAGGCACGGCGGAGCGGTATCTGGAATATGAAGAATGTGAATTCTATGAGTACGATTTTGATGGATGCGGAGAAAATGAAATCGGAATCCCTGCACATAGCGGCAGCGGCGGCGCATTTATGGGCGATGGCTTTGCCATTTTTAAACAAACTGAGGAAGGGCTGGTATTTTATGCAAACGGCCCTGAATGCAGCCTGCGTGACGCCATGCACAAGATCCAATATGACGGTAAGATTTATTTCCTGATCAACTGGTTTGATGATACTGGCAATACTCCGCATGATATTACCGCCTATACCATAGACACCGACGGCAAGCAATATTACTTACATATAAACTGTAAGGATTATGCTTTGAGACAAGTAATACAATATCCTGATCCAGCCTATGTCACCGGTTATGACGAGCTGATTTCGGAAATCGAACAAGAGGGGCATGAAGCAGTTGCTGCGTTTAAACAACAACAGATTTACAGCCCCGATCAGGAAGTGCAGCTATCCTACTCACCAGAAGCTGACAACTTGTGGAGCGGAATGGTCAACATCGGTGAAGCGGGAGTGCAGAACGTTTTCGCCGTAGCTGATATTGATAATAACGGAACGGAACAAGTGATCCATAAGGGTAATTTGATAATCCAGTCAAAGTATTACGACGATTTCCATTGGTTCCAGATCTATGACGACCGTACCGCTTTCGATAACGGGATGGATTCCTTGCAGAGTCCGGAATTTACCGATGATTTCTATGGTTTGCATTCGGGCGGAAATATCTATGATTTGCTTCCGGTCGGGAATCATGTCGTACAATTCTGGACGCATGAGCACGAAGGCATAACCTATTGTGTCACGTTACAAAAACATGGCATGTTGTATGTGCTGCAAGCTTATCATGTACAAAACGGTGAAGCCGGCCTTGTCAGTAAGAGCCTGTTTCTTGATGAACCGCAAGGTGTGGACGTTCGGTTTTCTTGATAAGCTTACAATACATCATAAGCCCGACAGCCAATAGTAGCAAACGGTAATCATGGTAATGATGAGCTTATGAAGAAGATGAGAGCGGAAGGAAAGACCGGTATTGCGGATGCAGCTATTGGTCTGAGCCAGACAGGAAAGGCCGCCAAAGGATAAAAGAATCAGTGCCATATGCGGATTGCCGGGGCCGACAGACTGGATACCGCCGGTAATCTCCAGAAAACAGCTGATCAGTGACCTCAGTCGGCTTTGGGGCAGCAATACAAAAGGGATGATATTTAGCAGGTTGAAGAATATCATATATCCGCCCAGACGGGTAATGCCTTCCATGCCGGAGATCATGGATTCATCGAGGGCCGCCGCCAGCCCCATGGCGGGCATTTCTTCTGCCGGATGGCTGGCCGGACACTCCAGTGCTTTCCGGTAAACCGTAAACCGCAGCAGAATGCCATAGATAAAGGGCAGCCCATACATGCCGACCAGATACGGCAGGTTTCCTTCCAGCGACAGGGCCGGAAGGGCAAAGCCCAGGAAATACACAGGCCCGATGTTATTGCAGAAAGCCAGCAAGTAAGTTGCTTCCGGCTTACTGATCTTTTTTCTTTCATATAGATCGGCAACTACACGGGCACCCATCGGAAAGCCGCAGAGAAATCCCGCCACAATGGCATAGAGCATGACAGGACGCAGACGCAGCAGCGGCTGCAGCAGCGGACGCAGCAGAAAAACGATTTTATCCGTCAGATTCATCCGGATCATCATCCCGGAAAGGATCATAAAGGGAAGCAGCGCCGGAACCATTTTCTGGAACCACAGATTCAGCCCGAAAAGAGCAAAAATAACACAGTCAGAGGGATAGAGCAGGAGCAGGGCCGTTATCAACAAGAATATCGCCGTATACATTGTTTTTTTCATCAGCAGCTCTTTCAGACATCCTGTTACTTATGTGTATGCTTATTTATTTTGGGAAATACCTCGGCAACTTTATCGTTATTACCGGTGGCAACCGCTGGCAGCGATGTTATCGCCGATACCGCAAGCACGAACAAGCAAGATCTCAAAAAGCATCATAGATGATCTAAAAAAGCAGCAAGCATAATCACAAAAGGCAATCAAGTATAATCTCAAAAGGCCGATTGATTTATCTGGTCAATCATGGTATGCTTTTCTGGACAAATCGAACATGCCATCATAATTAAATGGCTATAAGAGGAAGATTCTGCAATAACGACGGATGATTCTGCTGACAGGATTCGTCTGGGAAGGTAATTGACATGCTGAAAGACATTGATGCCCTGATATTTGATCTGGACGGGACCCTGATTGATTCCATGTGGATCTGGAAGGAGATAGACCGGGAATATCTGCGTCGCTTTGATATCGAGACACCTCACGACATCCAGCTGCAGATTGAGGGCAAAGGCTTCACCGAGACGGCGGTTTATTTTAAAGAACGTTTTCAGCTGGCCGATGACGTAGAGACGATAAAAAAGCACTGGAACGAACTGGCATGGGAAAAATATACCACGCAGGTACAGATGAAGCCCGGTGCAGTTGATTTTCTTCGCTATGCCAAGAAAAAAGGCATTAAGATGGGGATTGCCACCAGCAATTCCGTAGAGCTGGCGAGAAAGGTCGCTGATGTACACGGACTGCATGAATTTTTTGCGGTCATCAAGACGTCCTGCGATGTCAAACGGGGCAAGCCGGCCCCGGATGTCTACCAGATGGTGGCCGCCGAGCTTCAGACTGCTCCGGAGCACTGTCTGGTATTTGAGGACATTATTGCCGGGATTATGGCCGGCAAAGCAGCCGGCATGAAAGTATGCGGCGTAGATGATGAATACTCCGCTTGGCAACGGGAAGAAAAAATCCGGCTATGCGATTATTATATCTGCCATTATGATGAAATAACGCGGATCTAGGAAATACTGATTCCATCATGGTTTCCTATCATGGTTTCATTAAGAAGAGAAGCGCATATCCGCTCTTACCATAAAGCCCAGGCTAAAAGATACGGAGGACAAATGAAGAAAACAAAGAAAATCCGGAAAAGCGATTTCGGTTATATCGCTTATAAAAGGAAAATTATTCTATTACAGTCCGTGATCCTTTATGGCATATCCTTAAGCATTCTGATCGCAGGGTATTTTTATCATGGCAGGAGCCTCCGGAATGTCCTGACCATATTGGCGGTATTGGGCTTCCTGCCGGCATCGAAGAGCTTGGTAAGTGCCATTATGTTCTGGAGAGCCAAAGGCTGCTCGGCGGGATTAAGGGACAGGATCATGGAAAGCGGAGAGAACTTCCACCATTATTATGATTTTTATTTTACCTCCTATGAGAAAAACTATCCGGTCAGCCATATGATGTTAATGAATCAATTATTGATAGGGATTACAGAAGCAGCGCAGTTAGATTGCGGGGACTGTGAAAAACACCTGAGCACCCATCTGAAGCTGCAAGACCTAAAGGAAATCGAAGTTAAGATCTTTCAAGATCCTGAGGCATACTGTGAACGGATTGCCGAGCTTCATTATCAGTATGACCCCCAAAATGACACCGCCAACAGTCCGGACCGGGAAGCAATTATTATCAATGTAATGAAGGCCATATCCTTGTGATATAAAGTGAAAGAAATGCGGAATTGACTTATGCTTGAAAGAATCATAAAGGAAACCGAAGCCGGCCAGCGGCTGGACAAGTTTCTTCACAAATTTCTGCCGGAAGCCGGCGATGGTTTTATTTATAAGATGCTTCGCAAGAAAAATATTACCTTAAACAAGAAAAAAGCCGACGGAAACGAAAAACTGGTAATCGGCGATACGGTCGTTTTTTTTCTGTCAGAAGAAACCATAACGAAGTTTCAGGAGAAATCTCAAGGGGTTAACAGTTATTATGAGGCATTTAAGCGCCTGAGCCCGGTCCCGGTCCTATATGAGAATAAACATGTGCTGCTGGTAAACAAACCCGCAGGAATCCTGAGCCAGAAAGCCCGCCCCGATGACCTGTCGCTCAATGAATGGCTGATCGGATATCTGCTTGAAAAAGCCTGTATCACCACAGAGGAACTGCTTACTTACCGCCCTTCGGTATGTAACCGCTTAGACCGCAACACCAGCGGCATCGTCATCTGTGCCAAAACACTGGCCGGAAGCCAGGAGCTGAACCGCCTGCTGAAAAGCCGGGAGCTTCATAAATATTACCGCCTTTATGTGAAAGGCCAGATCTCCCATGCCGGCGAACTGCGCGGCAGCCTGACCAAAAACCAGGAACGGAACAAAGTTAAGGTAGTTCCTGAAGGGAACAGCATCGTCACGCGTTATATGCCGATTTGGACCGGTTCAGACCGCACCTTGCTGGAAGCAGAGCTGATAACAGGCAAGACCCATCAGATCCGTGCCCATCTGGCTTCCATCGGCCATCCTTTGATCGGTGATTACAAATACGGGGACAAGAAAACCAATGACGCTTATAAAACCGATTATCACGTCCAAAGCCAGTTGCTGCATGCCTGCCGTCTGGAATTCCCGGTCATGGGCGGGATGTTCCGGGAAATGTCAGAAATAGTCATAACAGCTGATCCCCCGCAAGTTTTCAGGCTGATTCAAGCAACGGACGAAGCAGAAGCTAGCAGGTAAGTATAAACATATATAGACTTAAATAAACGTAAATAAACATGCATAAACAGGGAAAGTTCACGCTCAGACTGATGCAAACAGCGGATAAACCGGAAGGGCAATCATATATGGCAACTTGGAATTCCCGGGGCTTAAGAGGCTCCACCTTGGAGGATATGATAAACCGCACCAACGAAAAATACGCGGAAAACGGACTGGCGCTGATCCAGAAAATCCCGACTCCGATCACTCCCGTCCATATCGATAAGGATACCCGGCACATTACGCTGGCTTATTTTGAGCAGAAGAGCACTGTCGACTATATCGGCGCGGTTCAAGGCATACCGGTATGTTTTGACGCCAAAGAATGCGGAAGCGATACCTATACCCTGCAGAATATCCATGAACATCAGGTGAAGTTCATGGAACAGTTTGAAGCGCAGGGAGGAATCGCTTTTTTTCTGATTTTTTATACTTATAAAAACAGCTTTTATTATCTTCCTTATCAAAAGCTCCGCTTTTTCTGGGAACGGATGGTCAACGGCGGCAGAAAGAGCTTTCGCTATGAAGAGCTGGATCCCCAGTATATCTTGTCCCAAAAGCATGGGTTACTGGTTCCTTACCTGGATATGATTCAGATGGATCTGAACGGACGATAAATAGAACCGACGAGTTCTTAATTCAAACTGTCCTGCGTGCCGCAATGAATTCATCAATGTCCGCCACAAGATATTTTTCAACTAACTGTAATCATCCGTCTTCAGGTTTTTCTTGGCCCATAGCTGCAGAGCCTGGGCATTTAGAGATATTCTTTCCAGAGTACTCATGATTTTATCAAATTGCATCCGTTCTTCGCCTTCGATCATGCCTTAAGCAGATGAGAGCAGAAGGGTTGCTGCTCAGACTCTAGCTGAAGTACAACAAGCCACTGCGAGGGCAGCACCGATCGGACGCTGCCCTCATTCTATTTGACAACATTCCCCTGCTATTATATACTACAGTTAATTTAACGCTTGGCATTTCTCTGTCATGCCGGCACGTTAAATGAATAAACTGACCGATCTGACCGGAGGCTTTCCCATGAAAACAAAGCTGTTGCATACTCCCGAAGGCGTAAGGGACATCTACGGTGCTGAATATGCCCGGAAACTCTATGTCGAGAACCAGATCCGCAGGCAGTTCGGCCTGTATGGATATGAAGACATTCAGACCCCGACCTTTGAATTTTTTGATGTATTTTCCCGTGAAGTCGGCACCACGCCGTCCCGAGAACTGTATAAATTCTTCGACAGCGAGGGCAACACCCTGGTTCTCCGGCCTGACTTCACGCCGTCTATGGCCAGATGTGCTGCCAAATATTTTCGTGAAGACGATGCGCCGCTGCGTTTCTGTTATCAGGGCAACACCTTTACCAATGTATCCAGCCTGCAGGGGAAGCTGAAAGAAGTGACTGAGATGGGCACGGAACTGATCAATGATTCCAGCGTGGAAGCTGACGGCGAGATTATCGCCCTGGTGGCGGAAGCACTTTTGGCGGCAGGCTTGAGGGAATTCCAGATCAGCATCGGCCAGGTGGCGTATTTTAAAGGGATGTGTGCCCAGGCCGGGCTCGATGAAGAGACCGAACTGGAACTGCGGGACTTTATCTCCGGGAAAAATATTTTCGGAGCCGATGACCTGCTGGTGTCCAAAGGAGTGGACAAGCTTCACCGCCAGATGCTGATCGGCATTACCGACCTGTTCGGTCCGGCCGTAGTCTTACAACAAGCAGAGGAGCAGGCTGACAATCAGTGTTCCAAGGATGCCATTATCCGGCTCAAGAAGCTTTATGCCGTGCTCTGTGACTACGGCGTGGATCCATACATATCCTTCGACCTCGGGATGCTGAGCCGCTATAATTACTATACCGGTGTCATCTTCAAAGCCTATGCTTATGGTATCGGCGATGTGATCGTAAAAGGCGGCCGCTACGACAGTCTGCTCGGCCGATTCGGGAAATCCGCTCCTGCGGTCGGGTCAGTCATCGAAATTGACCATCTGATGTCAGCATTGACAAGACAGAAAGTGAGCATCCCCGTAAACGAGATCCTGGCCGTAACCTATACTAAAGATACTTATCAAGAAGCCCTGGAAAAAGCCAGAAACCTGCGCCGGGACGGAAAAAAAGCAGTTTTGCTGCCGGAAGGAGAGCTCCGATGAAAGAAGCGCGATACCTTACTTTTGCCCTGAGCAAAGGCCGGCTTGCTTATCAGACTTTGGACCTGCTGGAGCAGATCGGCATTACTTGTGAAGAAATCAAAGATAAAAGCTCCCGCAAACTGATTTTCGTAAACGAAGAGCGGAAGCTCCGTTTTTTCCTTGCCAAAGGACCGGATGTGCCCACCTATGTAGAGCACGGCGCCGCCGATATCGGCGTGGCCGGAAAAGACGTCCTGATGGAAGAAAACCGCCGGGTCTATGAAGTCCTTGACCTGCAGCTAGGGAAATGCCGGATGTGCGTATGCGGGCCGGCTTCGGCCGCCGAACTGCTAAAGCATCACCAGATGATCCGGGTCGCCAGTAAATACCCCAGCATCGCCAAAGACTATTTTTATAATAAAAAGCATCAGACTGTCGACATCATCAAACTCAATGGCTCCGTAGAGCTTGGCCCCATTGTCGAATTAAGCGACGTAATCGTTGATATCGTAGAAACCGGTGGAACCCTGCGCGAAAACGGCCTCGAAGTCCTGGAAGATATCTGCCCGCTGTCAGCCCGTATGATTGTCAACCAAGTAAGCATGCAAATGGACTTTGACCGCATCAGGAGAATCATCAACGACTTAAGAACTGTACTTAAGATCGGTACTTAAAAACAGTACTTAAGATCGGTACAAACTCCAGATGCAAGATGAAAACTACCGACCTAGAAGTGAAGTGAAAATATATGAAACAAAAGCCTAACAAATAAGTGAAAGTTTATACCAGACAAGTGAGGAATCCCGACCCGTGAAAACGATAAAACTAACTGCCAAAACCAAGAAAAACGTCCTGACCGAGCTGCTTCAGCGAAGCCCGGATCAGTATGGACAATATGAAGGCGTCGTCCAGGGCATCATCGACAACATCAAGCTGCGCCGCGACGAAGGCCTGTTCCATTACACCCGGGAATTTGACAAGTGCCTCATCAATACGGACACGATCCGCGTGACGAAACAGGAAATCAAGGAAGCTTATGCCCAGACTGATGCCGAATTTATCGCCGTCATGAAGAGGGCGGCCGCCAATATAACCGCATTCCACCAAAAACAGCTGCGGAACAGCTGGTTTGATACCGCAGCGGATGGTTCCCTGCTAGGGCAGCGGATCACGCCGATCGAAATATCCGGTGTCTATGTTCCCGGAGGGAAAGCTGCCTATCCGTCCAGCGTATTGATGAATATCATACCGGCCAAGGTAGCCGGAGTCTGCCGGGTGATCATGTGTACCCCGCCTGACCGGGAGGGCCGGATCGATCCGGGGACACTGGTAGCCGCCGATATCGCCGGGGCTGATGAGATCTATAAAGCAGGCGGCGCCCAGGCGATCGCTGCCATGGCCTTTGGTACGGAAAGCATCCCCAAGACGGATAAGATCACCGGACCCGGCAATATTTACGTGACCCTTGCCAAAAAGGCCTGCTTCGGCCATGTCAGCATTGATTCCATCGCCGGCCCCAGTGAAATCCTGATCTTGGCCGATGAAACCGCCAATCCCCGTTATGTCGCCGCCGACCTGCTCTCACAGACAGAGCATGACGAACTGGCCAGCGCGATCCTGGTCACCACGAGCGAAACCTTAGCCCGGCAAGTAAGCGAAGAAATCGACAGTACCGTTGACCAGCTTTCGCGGGCCGCGATCATCCGCAAGTCCCTGGCGCGTTACGGATACATATTGCTGGCAAAAGACATGGAAGAAGCCATTGAAACTGCCAATGAAATCGCCTCGGAACATGTCGAGATCCTGACCCGTGCTCCTTTTGAGATCATGCCTAAGATACGGAATGCCGGAGCCATCTTCCTGGGTGAGTTTTCCTCCGAACCGCTGGGCGACTATTACGCCGGTCCTAATCATATCCTGCCAACCAACGGGACAGCCCGCTTTTTTTCGCCGCTTAATGTCGATGACTTCATGAAAAAAACCAGTATCATTTCCTATACGAAAGAAGCTCTGCTGAAAGCGCATAAGGATATCGAGCTTTTTGCCGAAAAAGAGGGATTGACGGCGCATGCGAATTCTATTAAAGTAAGATTTGAGAAATAAATCAGCGAGACATCGCAGATAGGAGTCGGTATGAACAGAACCGCCAAGATAGAGCGAAAAACAACAGAGACAACGATCAGCATGGAGTTAGGCCTGGACGGCAGCGGGAATTCGCAGATAAACACCGGGATCGGCTTTATGGATCATATGCTGGAAGGGTTTGCCAGGCATGGCTTTTTTGACCTGAGCTGTACTGTGGAAGGCGACCTGCAGGTAGACGGCCACCATACGGCGGAAGACATCGGTATCGTCTTAGGACAGGCGATCAAGGAAACGGTAGGAAAAAAAGAAGGAATCAAGCGCTACGGGTTCTTTATCCTCCCGATGGACGATGCTTTGGCGCTATGTGCCGTTGATTTGTGCGGACGGCCTTATTTCGAGTTTGACTGTGATTTTCATACGGAACGGGTCGGTTCTCTGGACACGGCTCTGATCAGGGAGTTTTTCTATGCCATCTCTTATTCCGCCGGAATGAACCTGCATATCAAGATGCTATCGGGACATAATGACCATCACATGATTGAAGCGATCTTCAAATCATTTGCCAAAGCACTGGATCATGCCGTGGCCATCGATGCCAGAACGAGCGGGGTATTGAGTACGAAAGGCCAACTTTAACAGGCTTTAGTCTAGGGACAGAGAGGTTATTTATGATATACAAAAAATTGATTCCGTGCATTTATCTGTATCAGGGAAATGCCGTGGCTGATTATGACGACCGTACCGTCATTGACCTGAATCCCATAGAGCTGGCCGTGTTTTACAGCCAAAACGGGGCCGATGAACTGCTGCTCTTTGACCTGTCGGAAACGGCAGAAGAGCATCAGGAAGCTTTGGATCTGATCAAAGACATCTGTGCCAAGACCGACATCCCGGTTACCGGGGCAGGCAATGTCGGGCGCATGGAAGATATCAAGAAGTTTTTGTATGCCGGCTGCAAGAAGGCGGCTTTAGATTATTCCCTGGAAAGCAATGTTGCGATCACCGAGGAAGTGTCGCTTAAATTTGGCCGGGAGAAGACCGTAGCCTGCGTCAGCGAAGCTTCGGAAATCACCCGCAATGCCGCTCTTCTGGAAGCCTATGTGGCAGAAGTCATCGTAACGGATGAAAACGCGATCCGGACGGCGGCAGCGGTAAGCAAACAGCCGCTGGTAATTTCCGTGCCCAGGGTTTCGCTGGATAAAATCATTGAACTTTTATCGGAACCGGTTATCAGCGGCATTACCGGCAACGGCATCAATAATAATGCCAAAGAATTGCTGAAGATCAAAGACTTCTGTAAGGAAAACGGCATCCTGGTACATTCGCTTGAACCGCTCATAGACTGGAAGGAACTAAAGAAAAACGGGGAAGACATGGTTCCGGTCGTGGTTCAGGACTACCGTACGTCGGAAGTCCTGATGGTGGCCTACATGAATGAGGACGCTTTTGCTGCTACGCTTAAGAGCGGGAAGATGACCTATTTCAGCCGCAGCCGTAACGAACTGTGGATCAAAGGCGATACCAGCGGCCATTACCAATATGTCAAATCCTTGACCGCCGACTGTGACAAGGACACGATCCTGGCCAAGGTGTTTCAGGTCGGGGCGGCCTGCCATACCGGAAGCCACAGCTGTTTTTTTAACGACGTCATCAAGCCGGAAGAAGGTGCCGATGCCAATCCCTTCACCGTCTTTGAAAGAGTCCTGGCTGTCATAAAAGACCGTAAAGTACACCCCAAGGAGGGTTCTTATACCAATTATCTGTTTGACAAGGGCCTGGATAAAATCCTGAAAAAGATGGGAGAGGAAGCCGCAGAGATTATCATTGCTTCCAAGAATCCTAACCCCAATGAGATCAAATACGAGATTGCTGATTTTCTGTATCATATGATGGTGCTGATGGTAGACAAAGGAATTTCCTGGGAGGAGATTATCGAAGAACTTGCAAAACGCTGATAAGCAATACCGTCATTCATCCCAATCCAAAGCTGATAAGAGGCGTCCCCTCTTCTTTCTGCTGGCGTTTCTGCTTCCCTTTCTGACGATGCTGCTGATCTATGCGGAAATGGGGATGGCGCCCTTTGGCGGACGTTCGGTTCTGCTCATGGATATGTCTGAGCAATATGTCAACTTCTTTGCGGAGCTTAAGCAGATTGTTCGGGGCGACAGCAGTATTTATTTTTCCTGGAACAAATCCTTTGGCGCCAGTTTTATCGGCGTATTTGCCTATTATCTTGCCAGCCCGTTTTCGGTTCTGACGATATTCTTTAAGCCGGAGAACCTGCCGGTCGCCTTACTGTTTCTGACCTGCCTGAAAATCGGGATGGCAGGCTTTACCCTGAACCTATATTTTAACTATGCCTTCCGGAAAACGGGACTGGGGACGCTGCTGTTTTCACTCTGCTATGCCCTGATGTCCTATTCGTTTTCTTATTCGCTGAGCATCATGTGGCTGGACGGGCTGATCTGGCTGCCGGTCATCCTGCTGGGCATCGAAAAGCATCTGGCGGGCAAGTTTCCCTGGATCCTGACGCTTAGCTTAAGCGTCATGTTCGTGTCCAATTATTATATCGCCTATATGATCGGCCTTTTTTGCGTCCTTTATTTCTTATACCGCTTTTTTAGTGAAAAACGCCGGCTGCGGCAGTTCGGACGATTACTCACCGACTTTATCGGAGCGGTTGTCATAGCGGCCGGGATGGCAGCCTGGCTGCTGCTGCCGACCGGGCTGGAGCTATTGACGGGAAAGCTAGCCCAAGGAGCAGCCACCGCAGATAAAGGCATGTATTTCATGTCAGTCGATCTGTTCAAACGCTTGCTGCCAGGTCAATATGACGGGATTACCTACGGGCTTCCCTACCTGTTCTGCGGTACATTGGTGCTGGTGCTGGCGGTTATTTATTTCTTCAATCCCCGGATTCCCGTCAGGGAACGGCTTGCTGCTTATGTTTTTGTCCGCCTGATGATTATCAGCTTTTGCAGCAAGCATCTGAATTTCCTTTGGCATGGCTTGCAATACCCTAACTGGTTTCCTTTCCGCAACTCCTTTCTGTTTTCCTTCTTACTGATTTTCCTGGCCTTCCGTTCGGTCGGCGCGATACCGCTTAAGGAACTGAAACAGCAGTTTATAAAGAATGCCAAGGCAGTCCGCGTGGTAGAAAAAGCATTTCCGCTGATACTGATCTTTTTCTTCAGCCTGCAGGCTGTCGAACTCTATCAGAACGGCAGGGTGATTATCAGAGGTCTTGACCGGGATTTTAATTACGTATCAATGAAGGACTATCAGGATTTTTATCAAGAACTCCTTCCGCTTGTAGAACAAGCAGAAAGCAGCCCAGGATTCTTCCGGATCGAGAAGGATTTCGAACGCAGCAAAAATGATGCATTGCTGCTCAGCTATAAAGGCATAACTCATTATTCTTCGGCATTCAATTACCAGGTCAACAGTTTTTCCGAGCAGATCGGCCTTGCCCAGGGATGGATATGGAACTCCTATTTTGGCCATACGCCCCTGACCGACATGATCTTCAATGTAAAATATATGATGTCAAGAAAAGCCATGCCGGCTTACTATAAGCGCATCAGTGAAAACGGCAGTGTCACGCTCTATGAAAATCCAGCTGTCCTTCCGGTGGCTTTCATGACAAAAGAGCTTGCCCCGATTGCTCGGATCGAAAGCCGGGATTTTGAAGCCCAAAATGAAATGCTGTCGAAACTAAGCGGCTTGGATCATGCTTATTTTACTTCCTGTGAGATTACGGCTTTGTCGGCCGGCCGGTATTGCTTTACAGCATCGGAAAACGCACCTTATTTTCTTTCTATTACGGTAGGAGACCACGGATATGGCAGCATTTATGCCAATGAGGTTTACCGCGGTCATTATTGGACCGGTGAAACTCAATGTATTCTTTATATCGGCGATTACCAAAAGGGCGAGGCGGTCGTGATTGACATAGAAAATATGAATGAAGAGGATGATCCGGAATCGTCAGGACAGAAGCCTGCTGACCAGGAACCATCTGACCAGGATACGTCAGCACTCAGAATAAGCGCCCTGAATATAGTCTGGCTTACCGAGGCTTTTCAAGCTCTTGAAAAAGGCGGGCTGACGGTCACCGAATCCGGTGCCGGTCACATAAGCGGCCAGGTGCTTGCACAGGACAGCGGTGTAATGATGACAAGCATCCCGTATGATGCCGGATTTCAGGTTAAAGTAGACGGTCAAAAGATAAATACCGTAGTAGCTTTTGATACGTTTCTGGCTTTTCCGGTTCCAGAAGGGAGCCATGAGATTTCCATCCGCTATTTTGCCCGCGGACAGGTCGCCGGTATCCTTGTCTCACTTTGCAGCACCATTTGCTTTGCTTTCTTGTTCCTAAAGATTATCAGGCATAATTTTGCCCGCCCCCACATATTTTGATGTAAAGATGTACAAGGCCAGGGACAAATGTGGGACAGATTGACACCAACAAGAAATTAGAGCTGATCCGTGACATCCGGATGAGCCAGCAGAATAACCGGGCGGTCATGGGCCGGAGAGAACAGATCGTTTATGGAAGGCCGAAACCGTTGATTTCCCGGGGCGAGCTTTACAGTCTCGAGTCCACTGCCGTCAATGAGGCAGTGCCGGCTGAAGCTGACGATACCATGCCTACACTCCGGTCATTCAAGCTGCGGCTGCTGATTGCCATAATCCTTTTTGCTGCCTTCTTCTTTCTTGACCAAACCGGTCAAAGCATCGCCGGCATCACTTCCGTTCAGGTAAAGGAAGCCGTATCTTCTGAAAGCAAGGATATCCTGAGCTTTATCACCGGCCTGTTTAATGATGCCGCAGAAGAGTTACATTTCAGACTATGACTGCGAGGCGCCTAATTTTTAGATGGGAATAGCTGGGGGGCTGGGGGAGCTCGGGAACCTCCGGCCCCCGAGCCCCCCCTTTACTAAACTTAACAACATGACATCAGGCTGTGAACACCAAAGCAGAAGAAGAAGAATTTGGCGAGGAACAGAAATAGAACTTGAATATATCCGGAATATCTTCTATACTTTTAAGCATGAGAAAATTAGCGCTTAAAGATGAATACCTGCTCCTTGCCGAGAAACCGGCCAGGTATATCGGCAATGAAATCAATTCCATACAAAAAGATAAGGAAACGACCGCTATCCGGATGGCCCTATGCTTTCCGGATGTCTATGAAATCGGCATGTCACACTTAGGCATACAGATTCTTTACGACATGTTAAACAGCTGGGAGGATGTCTGGTGTGAAAGAGTATATTCACCGTGGGTAGACATGGACCGCATCATGCGGGAAGCGTCTATCCCGCTTTTTGCGTTGGAATCACAGGATCCCATCCGGGAATTTGACTTTCTGGGCATCACGATCCAGTATGAGCTGTGTTATACCAACATCCTGCAGATCTTAGATCTGTCCGGGATCCCCTACTATGCCCGTGAAAGAAGCGACGCTGACCCGATCGTAATCGGCGGCGGCCCTTGTACATACAACCCGGAACCGATTGCGGATTTCTTTGACCTGTTTTATATCGGCGAAGGCGAGACCCGTTACCGGGAGCTGCTGGACTGTTATTTGGAGAACCGCAAGCAAGGCGGGAGCCGTGACGAGTTTCTATTGGCAGCGGCCAGGATACCGGGGATTTATGTGCCGCGCTTTTACCGGACCGAATATTATCCTGACGGCACGGTCAGCGCTATGAAGCCTCTGGCGGAAGGGATACCGGCACGGATCAGAAAGGAGCTTGTGGATGATGTTTCCCATACCTGTTATCCGCTCAAACCGGTGGTTCCTTTTATCAAGACCACGCAAGACCGCGTTACCCTTGAACTGCAGCGGGGATGTATCAGGGGCTGCCGGTTCTGCCAGGCCGGATACCTGTACCGGCCGGTCCGCGAACGTGACGTGGACGTCCTCAAGAAATATGCGATAACTATGCTGGAGAATACCGGATATGAGGAGATCTCCTTAAGCTCCTTAAGCTCCAGTGATTATTCCGGTCTTGCCGAACTGATTGATTTCCTGATTACCGAGTGCAAATCCCAGCATACTAATATATCCTTGCCCTCCCTGCGGATCGATGCTTTTTCTCTGGATGTGATGAGCAAGGTCCAGGACGTCAAAAAAAGCAGCCTGACCTTTGCTCCGGAAGCCGGGAGCCAGCGGCTCCGCAACATCATCAATAAGGGCCTGACCGAAGAAATGATTTTAGAAGGCGCAGCTACGGCATTTGAAGCCGGTTGGAGCCGGGTGAAGCTGTATTTTATGCTGGGCCTTCCTTCTGAGACCGAAGCGGATATAAGCGGCATCGGTGAGTTGGCTAACCGCATCGCTGCCGTATATTATGAAACCGTGCCCAAAGAAAAAAGAAACGGCAAGGTTCAGATCATCGCCAGCACTTCCTTTTTTATCCCTAAGCCGTTCACCCCTTTCCAGTGGGCGCCGCAGGCAACGAAAGAGGCTTTTCTGGACAAGGCCTATCTGACGCGGAAATCGATTTCGTCACAGCTGAACCAGAAAAGCATCAAGTATAACTGGCATGAGACTGACAGCAGCGTTCTGGAATGTGTCCTGGCAAGAGGCGACCGCCGTCTGGCTCCCGCTATCCTGGAAGTGTATCGGAAAGGCTGTATCTTTGACGCGTGGAGCGAACATTACCGGCACGATGTCTGGATGGAAACTTTCAAGGAAAACGATGTGGATATTTCCTTTTACACCACCAGGGAACGGGCTGACGATGAAATTTTCCCGTGGGACTTCATTGACTGCGGCATAAGCAAGGAATATTTGCGGAAGGAATGGCATAAAGCAAGATCCGCCGCACAGGCGTCATCTGAGTCGGAACAGTTGGTCACGCCCAATTGCCGGGAACAGTGTCAAGGCTGCGGAGCTGCCAGTTTCCGCACCGGCATCTGCGTTTTAGACAAGAATATTTGAGGATAAGTATGAAAGTAAGGATAAAGTTTTCAAAAACAGGAGTCATGAAATTTATCGGCCATCTGGATATGATGCGATATTTTCAGAAAGCAATCCGGCGGGCGAAAATCGACATTGCCTATTCCGGCGGTTTCAGTCCGCACCAGATTATGTCCTTTGCCGCCCCATTAGGAGTCGGCCTCACCAGCTTGGGGGAGTACTTTGACATCGAACTACGTACCGCTATGGACGAGGAGGCCATCAAAGAACGGCTGAATCAGGTTATGGCTGAGGGAGTAGCCATTCTGGAAACAACAGCTCTTGCCGACACTGCCGGCAATGCGATGGCAAGCGTGGCGGCGGCAGCTTATGAAGTAACATTTGCCGAAGGAACGGTTTTGCCCGATGGGTGGACCGGCCAATTAACAGCATTCTTAGACCAGCCACAGATCCCCTATCACAAGCTGACTTCTAAGGTAAGCCGCATGCTGGATTTAAAGCCGCTGCTATATGACAGCAAAGTTACGGAAGAAAAAGTGTATTTATTGGTAAATGCCAGCAGTGCTGACAATATCAAACCCATATTCGTAATGAAAGCTTTTTTTGAAAGCATCGGTGTGACGATATCGGAGCATTCTCTATATATCTGCCGCATGGAAACCTATGGCCTGAACGGAGATAAGTTTGTTCCCTTATCTGCGTTAACAGAATAAGCCTTAACTGAAGAGACATTAACTGAATTGGCTTAATCAGATTCGACATTAACAGATTTGGCATTAATAGATGCAGTATTAACAGATTTTGCATATCTGATTGTCAGATTAGATTGATACGTAAAGGAGAAACCAGATGCCTGTCACAGAAGGCGGTGCGGTTGATGGCATCGTAGTTATCGTAAAAAGGGGAACACAGATCCTCGTTCTTCTTTATCAGCATAATAAAGTGCAGTCCTTACAAGCCACCGAGCCGGGCGGCCTGCTGGGAAATATCTATATCGGCCGGGTACAGAAAGTACTGCCTGGGCTTAAAGCAGCTTTTATTGACGTTGATAAAGAGCTCACCTGTTTCTTGCAAAAAGGAGATCTGAGCGATATCAAAGGCAATGATGAGATCCCTGTCCAGGTCACCGCCGAAGCCATGAAAGCCAAGCCGCCCGTCGTCAGCCGTAATCTGACCCTGACCGGCAGATACTGTGTCGTTTCCTGCCAGCAGCCAGGACTTTCTTTTTCCGGGAAATTATCCACTGTCCAAAAGAAACACTTAAGGAAAGAACTGAGCGAGCTGGCAGATCTCTTGGCGGACTATCATGTGATCATCCGGACAAATGCCGGAGAGCTGGAAGAATCCGGTCCGATGCTTATGGAAATCAGGCAATTGGCAGAAGAACTGACGAAGTTGCGGCTGAATGCCCCCCATCGTACCTGCTACAGCCTTTTGTATCAAGGAACCCAAGGATATGTCAAAGCGGTCAGGGATATTCGAAACAGTGAATATAAGGAGATTGTAACCGATCTTCCCGATGTATATGATGTCCTGAATCAATTGTATAGAGGCAGGGTACGTTATTACCAGGATGACATGCTTTCCCTTAGCAAGCTGTACAGCGTCGAAACGCACCTGCAAAACAGCCTGAATTCCAAAGTATGGCTCGATATGGGCGGTTTTCTGGTGATAGAACCAACCGAGGCGCTGACCGTGATCGATGTCAACAGCGGCAAAAGCAATGCCAAGAAACCCGCATTCTTTTTAGCACTCAACAAACAAGCGGCACAGGAAGCGGCCCGGCAGATGCGGATCCGTAATCTTTCCGGCATCATTATCATCGATTTCATCAATATGGAATCCGCGGAAGAGGAACAGGAACTGTTGGCCTATATGCACGAACTTGTCAGAAAAGACTCCGTCAAAACGAGCGTAATCGACATCACGCCGCTGGGTCTGATGGAAATCACCCGCAAAAAAATCGGAAAAATGTTGTCGGAAGTGATCAAAATACCTTGACACAGGCCGGAACCGATGGTATTCTTTATGAGTATGCCGCATAATAAGGCTCCCAAGCGTATCTTCGGATACCGCCGAATTAGCGAGTAAAACCGATGAATATCGGTTAGATTAGGAGGTACCATATGTACGCAATTATTGAAACTGGCGGAAAACAGTACAAAGTTTCCGAAGGCGATGTCATCAAAGTGGAGAAGCTTGATGTCGAACCCGGTAATCCCGTAACCTTTGATCAGGTCGTCGCGATCAGCGATAACGAACTGAAGGTAGCCGGAGATGTTGCCGCCGCGACCGTGACCGGAACCGTGATGGAACAAGGCAAACACCGTAAGGTGATTGTCTATAAGTACAAACGTAAGAGCGGTTATCACAAGAAAAAAGGTCACCGGCAAGCATACACACAAGTAAAGATCGACAAGATCAACAGCTGAATATGACCAGGATCATGATCAGAAAGACCAAGAACAACGAATACTTAGGATTTACCTGTCACGGACATACGGACTTTGCCGACAAAGGAGAAGACATCGTATGTGCCGCCCTGTCGGTTCTGACCATTAATACCGTCAATTCGTTGGAACAACTGACCCAGACAGCCATGGAAGTGGCTGCCGAAGAAGAGGAAGGCATCATTATCTGCCGTTTCACCGACACGCTGTCCGAAGCCGGCAGGCTGCTTATGGATGCCTATGTCCTGGGAGTTGAAAATGTCTTTCATGAATATGGAAATCAGTACGTAGAAATTGAATTTGAGGAGGTGTAAAACCATGTTGAATATGAACCTTCAATTTTTTGCCCATAAAAAGGGAGTCGGCTCTACCAGAAACGGCAGGGATTCCGAATCCAAACGCTTAGGAGCCAAAAGAGCTGACGGGCAGTTCGTTAAAGCAGGAAATATTCTGTACAGACAGCGCGGGACGAAGATCCATCCCGGCGTCAATGTCGGCCGCGGCGGTGATGATACCTTGTTTTCACTGGTTGACGGGATTCTCCGCTTTGAGCGGAAGGGAAGAGACCGGAAGCAGGCTTCCGTATATCCTGTGGAGAACTAAACGAATGGGCGGGCTTCAAACGGCAATGGGTTTGAAGCCCTTCTTATTCCTGTTTCAGTGGGTCTGGCAGGACTATTATTTGATAGAGTCTAAGTGACAATCATAAACGACAAGCAGAATCGAGGCGGACATGTTTGCAGACAGAGCTAAAATCATCGTGAAAAGCGGCCGGGGAGGCGATGGCCATGTGTCGTTCCGGCGCGAAAAATATGTACCGAACGGCGGCCCGGACGGCGGCGACGGCGGGCACGGCGGAAGCGTTATCCTGATAGTGGATGAAGGTTTAAATACCCTGACAGATTTCCGCCATATCCGCACCTATAAAGCCCAAAGCGGTGAAAACGGCAAGAAAAAGAACTGCCGCGGTAAAGACGGAGAAAATATTGTCATCAAAGTACCGGAAGGAACTGTCGTAAAAGAAGCGGAAAGCGGCAAAGTGATCGTCGATATGTCAGCCCAGAACCGGAGCTTTACCTTGCTGACCGGCGGCCGGGGCGGCAACGGCAACCAGCATTATGCGACCAGCACCATGCAGGCCCCCAAATATGCCCAGCCCGGTCAGCCGGCCAAAGAACTGGAGCTTTTGCTGGAACTTAAGGTGATTGCCGACGTCGGTTTAGTCGGCTTTCCTAATGTGGGCAAGTCGACCCTGTTAACCAAAGTTTCCAATGCCCGACCGAAAATCGCCAATTATCATTTTACAACTTTAAATCCTCACCTCGGTGTGGTAGACTTAAATGAAGCCAAAGGGTTTGTCATCGCCGACATCCCCGGACTGATTGAAGGTGCCTCTGCCGGCGTCGGCCTGGGATTTGAATTCCTGCGCCACATAGAACGTACCAAGGTCATCATTCATGTCGTCGATGCCGCTTCAGTAGAAGGCCGGGACCCGATCGCGGATATTTATGCGATCAACCGGGAACTGAAGGCTTATAATGCGGTTCTGGCCGACCTCCCTCAGACCATCGCCGCCAACAAGACCGATATGTTTATGGCTGACACGCTCATGACTGATCCGACTGATCCGAATCATCTGGCTCATCCGGATAATCCGATAGAGCAGATCAGAGCCGAATTTGAACCGCAGGGGATTAAAGTTTTCCCTGTTTCCGCCCTCAGCGGCAAAGGGATCGAAGAGCTGCTTTATCATGTCCGGAATATGCTGGATCAGCTTGATGACAAGCCGGTCATCTTTGAACCGGAATTCTTCCCCGACACGATGCTTTCATCGATCCAGGATCCTTTTACGGTCAGCTACGACGACGAAGCCGATGAGTATGTAGTAGAAGGTCCGCGCATTGAGAAGATGCTGGGCTATACCAATCTGGACTCTGAAAAAGGTTTTGTCTTTTTTCAGAGGTTCCTGAAGGAAAACGGTATTTTGGATGAGCTTGAAAAAGCCGGTATCGCAGAAGGCGACACCGTCCGTATGTATGGTCTTTCTTTTGACTATTACCGTTAGGGAAACGCTGATGCAACGTTTTCCGCGCCGGATTTACGGCACAAAGTGCCAGTTTCCACTGTAATCCATGCGCATCCCGCGGAGCGTCAAAGGAAATACTGATGCATCAGTGTTTCCTTTGAAACGTTTTTTAACATTTCTCTAAATACCGTTATTTATTCAGTTACTACAACGCAGTCATTTTACGCAGTCATTTTCGCAGTCATTTATCGCAGTTATACGCAGTCATTTAGCACCGTCACAATAAAACAACAGATACGAAGAACTGATAAAGGAAAACATCATGACAAGCAGACAAAGAGCCTATTTAAAAGGACTGGCCAGTACCATTGATCCAGTTTTTCAAGTCGGCAAGGCCGGCCTTACACCCGAAGTCACCGAAGCAGTTTCCGAAGCATTCAACAACCGCGAGCTGATTAAAGTTTCCGTTCTCAAGAACTGCTCCGACATCCCCCAAAACATTGCTGAAGCGGTAGCAGCACGTACTGATTCACAGGTGGTACATGTCATCGGAAGAAAAATAATCTTATACAAAGAAAATAAAGAGAATAAAAAAGCGAGCAAGCTCGCTTGGAAGAACGCAGAGCGTTCTTCCTGAATGATTCACTTTTGCAGGAGCACTTTCCTATAGAATAAAAAAGCGAGCAAGCTCTGCCGTTATGGTGTGTCCGCTGTTATCGTGCAGCCGCCGTAATCGTGTGTTGCCATTATAGAAACGAAATTTACGTACTTTATCTGATTACAGGAATGAAAACCCATGGAAAAAAACAGTAGAATCGGAATTCTGGGCGGAACTTTCAACCCCATCCATTTAGCCCATCTGTTAATTGCCGAATCGGCCGGAGATTATCTTGGACTGGAAGAGGTTATCTTTATCCCCAGCGGCCGTTCCTATATGAAAGCCGATATCCGGATGCCGGATGCCGGAGTGCGATATGAGATGACCCGGCTGGCCGTGTCGGACAATCCGCTTTTTTCTGTTTCAGACTTGGAAATGCGGCGCGCCGGTAACACCTATACTTATGAAACCGTTGAACAGCTGAAAGAGCTTTATCCAGACAAAGAACTATGTTTTATCGTCGGCGCGGACACCCTTTTTACTATGGATACCTGGATGTATCCCGAGCGGATATTCCAAGCGACATCCGTAGCAGTGGCTGTCAGGAATGATAAAAGCCGGCCAGAAGTACGGACGCAGATGACCCACCTTGCCGAAAGATATCAGGCGGAAATCTGCCTTCTTCCGATTATGAATCTGGAGATTTCATCCAGTGACATCCGCACCAGGTTAAGCGCGGGCCAATCAGTGAGATATATGCTGCCGGAGACGGTCAGGGAATATATATTGAATCATCAGATCTATACTTTAGAGGAGCAGGGATGAAAGCAGCTGACTTTACCAAACTACGTAAATCAATGGAAAAGTCCTTGGACGCCAGAAGATTTGAGCACACATTGGGGGTCACTTATACCGCAGCGTCACTGGCAATGTGTCACGGCGGTGATGTGAGACGGGCTCAGATCGCCGGACTTTTGCATGATTGTGCCCGGAATATTGACAACCAGAAGAAAATAAGCATCTGTCAAAAACACAACATCGAAATCAATGAAGTGGAGCGCAACTATCCCTTTTTATTGCATGCCAAAGCCGGAAGCTATCTGGCCATGCAAAAATATGGCATCAGGGACGAGGATATTATCCAGGCCATCCTGAATCATACCACCGGACGCCCCGGGATGTCATTGCTGGAAAAGATTATTTATGTAGCCGATTATATTGAGCCGGGAAGGAAGAAGGCACCTAATCTGGCGGCTATCAGACAAGAAGCCTTCTGCGATCTTGACAAAGCTCTTTTCATGATCCTGGAAGACACGCTGGCTTACCTTGATTCCCTGGAAGACATTACGGATCCTATGACCAGAAAAACCTATGAGTTCTACAAAGATCAGATGGCATCCATACCGCAAATGTAACCGGTCAACAGAACATAATAATAAATTATAAGATTTCTAGTATAAAGGAGCATACGAATCAATGAGTGACACGATATCTAAAAAGATGACCAAACTTGCCATTGAAGCCTTGGAAAATAAAAAAGCAGAAGACATCCGTGTGATCGACATCAGCAACGTATCCATACTGGGAGACTATTTCATTCTGGCCACGGGAAATAACCGCAACCAGATCCAGACCCTGAGCAATGAGGTGGAGCGGCTGCTGGGCCGGAACGGTTATCCGGTCAAACAGGTGGAAGGATATGACACTGCCAACTGGATACTGCTTGACTACGGCGATATCATCATTCATATCTTTGACAAAGATAATCGTCTTTTCTACAATCTGGAAAGAATCTGGCGTGACGGGCGGGACATATCCCCACATGAATTCTAGTCAGGAGGTCAGTCGTGAATACACATATGAGAAGATTAGCCGGTAACAAACAGTTTTACAAGAGGATGCTGGCTATTTCTGTTCCGATCATGATCCAGCACGGTATCACTACGTTTGTATCGCTGCTGGACAATATCATGGTCGGCCAGATCGGGACAAACCAGATGTCCGGCGTTGCTATCGTGAATCAACTAATTTTTGTGTTTAATATCTGTATTTTCGGCGGGGTTTCTGGTGCCGGCATTTTTGGTGCCCAGTTTTTTGGTTCCGGTGACCACAAGGGCGTACAGAATACCTTCCGCTTCAAGATGATTATCTGTGCCCTGCTGACTTCCTTGGGGCTGTTCCTGTTTTTGAACCATAGTGATTTTCTGATCGGCCTGTATCTTCATGGCGATACAACTGCGGCCGCGCTGGAAACCGCCAGATATGCCCGTGAATATCTCCTGATCATGATCATCGGCCTGGTTCCCTTTGCCATTGAACAGGCCTATGCCGGAACCCTGCGGGAAACCGGTGAAACCGTATTGCCGATGACAGCGGGAATCTGTGCCGTCTTTGTCAATCTGTCACTTAATTATCTGTTGATTTTCGGCAAGTTCGGCTTTCCCGTACTGGGCGTGGCCGGAGCCGCTATTGCAACCGTGATTGCCCGCTTTGTGGAAATGGGCATTATCGTGCTATGGACCCATACTCATGCTGGTAAGAACAAATTTATTGTCGGTGCCTACAGAAAGTTCACCATCCCGGCCGGTTTATCCAAAGATATTATCATAAAAGGAACGCCGCTGATGCTGAATGAAGCCTTATGGGCCTCGGCGCAGTCCGTGCTGATGCAATGTTATTCTGTCCGGGGTCTTGCGGTAATTGCCGGCTTCAATATTAACTCGACGATAGGCAATTTTTTTAATATTGCCTTTATTGCCCTTGGCGGAGCTGTCGCCGTTATTGTCGGTCAGCTGCTGGGTGCCGGTAAAATGGAAGAAGCAAAGAGTACCGCTTGGCGGCTGCTTTTTTTCTCAGTTGCTTCCTGCATGGTCATGGGGCTGATCATGAGCCTATTTGCGCCGTTTTTCCCGCAGATCTACAATACTACCGAGGAGGTACGCAGCCTGTCAACCCGGTTTATCCTGGTTTCTGCCATTGCCTTACCGGTACACGGCTTTTTGCATTCGGCTTACTTTACCCTTAGGGCAGGCGGCAAAACCCTGATCACATTTCTGTTCGACAGTGTTTTTGCATGGTGTGTCAGCATTCCGCTGGCATATCTGCTAAGCCGGCATACACAGCTTCCCATTGTTCCGATTTATTTTATCGTTCAGATGGCCGAGCTGCTAAAATGTGTCCTCGGTGTTTTTCTGTTAAAAAAAGGCTATTGGATCCAGAACATCGTAAACACGGAAAAGCGTGAGCATTGACTGCCCACGCTTTTTAAACAGTTACTTTTCCGATACCTCAACATATGCTACATTCTAAAATGCTCTTAATGTCAGTCCCGAATCCTGTCTCTGCCGCCCGCATACATATAGAAGGTAAAGAGGTAAATTCCGCTGATACCTACAAGTGTATATATTATACGGG